>FSVH01000194.1_pt1 | contig 38748 bp, 29 predicted proteins | sample 1637631 | NCBI WGS metagenome assembly FSVH01 (sample SAMEA3914814, study PRJEB12502) | metagenome | biome: forest; material: soil | place: USA | collected 2011-09-16 | depth 0.1 m | reverse complement strand
TGGAGGCCTGACCCGGAGTCGAACCGGGCTTCACGGATTTGCAATCCGGTGCGTAACCGCTCCGCCATCAGGCCTCACGTAGAGCGGATGCGTTCGCTATCAGATCGCATCACCGCCCGCAATGATCTGTGAGACAAATTTCCTAATAAATGTGCATAAGCCCGTGCGATTGTGCGCTTTTTGCCGTTAAATCATCGCCAATGGCAATTGAAGCCGGAGCCGCTTGCTCTTATAAGCGATGCGAAGAGTTCGATTAAGCCTCAAGGATCAGCATTATGGATTTTCACGCCGCCCGTCAGAATATGGTCGAATCCCAGGTTCGCGTGAATGATGTCACCGATGCCGCGCTGCAACTGGCAATGCGCCATGTCCAGCGCGAACGTCTGTGCGCGCCGTCGCAGGCTTTCGGCGCCTATGGCGAGGTCGAATCACCGATCGCGCCCGGCCGTGTGCTGATGAAACCGCGCGATATCTCGAAGCTGTTGCAGACGGCTGAACCAAAGGCCGGCGAAACGGTACTGGCGATTGCCGCACCCTATGCCGCCGCCGTATTGCAGCATGCCGGTCTGAGCGTGACGGCGCAGGAATCAGACCCGCGCGTCATGGCGATTATCGAGCCCTGTCTCAAGGAAGCGGGGGTCAAATGCGTGACGGCGGATATGAAGGTGCCGGCCGGTTCGGGCTATGACATCCTCATCGTCGAAGGCGCCGTGGCGGAAGTGCCGGCGACCTGGCTGAAAGCCCTCAAGATTGGCGGCCGCCTGGTCGTGGTCGTGAAAGACGGTCCGGTTGGCCGTGCACGCCTGTATTTGCGTATCGAGTCCGGCATTTCGGAGCGCGATGTGTTTGATTCGTCCCCGTCGACCCTGCCGGGTTTTGAGCGTAGCCCGTCGTTCGAGTTTTGATATCCTGTCTCTGCTGACAAAAATCGGCTGAAGGACAAATAAGGTGAGGCATAAAAGTCGCCACCGTGCGTGCAATACTATTTATAATGGTAAAAAGCCGAACGTGAAAAATCCTTAACTCGCCAAGCCTATAATCTTCTGGCAGTAGGATTTTAGAGGTAATTTTTAGCTTATTGCCGAAGCCGGGCCGCGCGTACATGCGCCCATAAGGCAACAGGGCAGGCGTGTCGTCTGCTTTCATGACGTGGGGACATCTGTTTTATGAAGAATTCCAAGTTTGCGACGCTCGGTCTGATTGCGGCGGTTTCTGCGCTGGCGCTGACAGTGGCTGCCAGTGCCCAGGCGGAAAGCCTGAACGACGCTATTGCTCTGGCCTATGCCCAGAACCCGACGCTCCTGCGCAGCCGCGCCGCCCAGCGCGCCACGGACGAAACCTATGTCCAGACCCGTTCGCAACTGGGGCCTGCGCTGAGCGCCAGTGCTTCGGCGACCTATAATGACCTGCCGGATTTTGCCGGCAGCCGCTCGGCGACTTCGGTGGGGATTTCGGCCAGCCAGACCCTCTTCGCTTCGGGGGGAATCGCTTCCTCGCTGAAAGCCTCGCGCGCCAATGTGATGTCCGGCCAGGAAAGCCTGCGCAGCACCGAATCCGGCGTCATGCTCGATGTCATCAGCGTCTATACGGCCGTTCGGCGCGACCAGCAGGCCCTGCAAATCTCGCAGGACAATTACGATATTCTCAAACAGCAGCTTGACCAGACGCAGGCGCAGTTCGATGCCGGCCAGCTGACCCGTACCGACGTGGCGCAGTCGCAGGCGCGCCTGTCGGCCTCGGCAGCCTCTCTGGCGCAGGCGCAGGCGCAGCTCGATTCTGATCGCGCCTCCTATGTGGCCATTGTCGGCCAGTCACCGGTCGCTCTCGAAGCCGAACCCGCCCTGCCGGGATTGCCCGCCGATTTCAATGCCGCCCTGGATGCCGCGGAAAAGAATAATCCCGATCTGCAATCGGCCCAGTATGCGGCTGACGCCGCCAAGGCGCAGGTTCGTGCCGAACGCTCGGTATTCGGCCCCACAGTGGGGGTAACGGGCAGCACGGGCGGCACCCAGACGGGCCTCGGCGTCGGAAACCTGGTCGATAACGATGCCACCACGGCCACTGTGCGCCTGTCGATCCCCTTGTTCAGCGCTGGCCTGAATGGTTCGCGTGTCCGCCAGGCGACGGAAAACTATAATGCCCAGTTGCAGGTCGTCGAAAGCGCCCGCCGTCAGGTGGTGTCGTCGGTGTCACAGGCCTGGTCGCAGATGCTGGCCGCCCGTTCGGCGGTGACCTCCAATCAGGAACAGGTCAAGGCGGCTACTGTCGCGGCCGATGGCGTCAAGGTCGAGCAACAGGTGGGCCTGCGTACCAATATCGAAGTGCTGAATGCCCAGCAGGAACTGAAATCGGCGCAATTGGCGCTGATCGAGGCCGAGCGCGGGCAGTATGTGGCGGGCAGCCAGTTATTGTCTGTCATGGGCGGCTTGACGGCCAAGGCCTTCGTGCCGGATATCCAGGTCTATGATCCTCAGCAGCATTTCGACGACGTCAAATCGAAGGGCTGGACTCCACTGGAGCCGGTGGTTCATGCGCTTGACGGTCTGGCGGCCGGCGGCAACTAAATCCTATTGCCCCTTTATATTCTGTCGAAGATGCCCGCGGCGAAAGTTACGGGTTTCTTCACAAAAAATTCTACGCTTCGGCGAAATTTGACGGCAAAAGCCGCCTAAAGAGTTGCAAAATGCGGCGAACCCGTGTCACCCTCTCCAAGGTTTCAGTTCCCGAACCCGATTCGCAGCAGTTAAAAGATCATGGCAGAACAATCCGCACACGAACCGACAATGGAGGAAATCCTCGCCTCTATTCGCCGCATTATCTCGGAAGATGATGCACCGGAAGGCGCGGCGGCTGTAGCCGAGCCGGAAGCCGAAGATGCGGATGACGCTTTTGCGGTGGCCGACGAGCCGGAAGCCGATGCCGAAGAAGCGGCGGAAGACGATGTACTCGAACTGACCGAAACCTATGAAGCGCCGGAGTCGGTTTCCATTGGTGATATCGATGCCTATACGCCTTCGGCTGCCCCCGAACCGGCGCCTGCGCCGAAGCCGGCCTTTACAGCGCCTCCAGCAAAAGGTGGTTTGGTCAGCGAACGCACCGAATCAATCGCAGCGTCTTCGTTTGGCGCCCTGACCAGCAATCTGCTGGTGCCGCACAGCGACCGTACGCTGGAAGACGTGGCCAAGGAACTGCTGCGTCCGCTGTTGCAGTCCTGGCTTGATCAGCATCTGCCGGGTATAGTTGAGGAGCAGGTCCGTCTCGAAGTTGAGCGTATCGCCCGTCAATCGCGCCGATAGATTTGGCTCGCCGCTAAAACATAGATTTTATAAAGATCACCTGATATGAGGGCGGCATCACTTCGGTGAGCCGCCCTTCTTCTATTTTATTTGTACGAGACCATGCTGGAAAAAACCTTCGACTCCGCCGCTGTTGAGCCCCGTCTGTATAAAAAGTGGGAAGAGTCCGGCGTATTTTCGCCGTCCGACGCGAAGGAAACCTTTTCCATCGTCATTCCGCCGCCCAATGTGACGGGGAGCCTGCATATCGGTCACGCGCTGAACAACACGCTTCAGGACGTGCTGACGCGTTTTGAGCGGATGCGCGGCAAGGCGGCCCTGTGGCTGCCGGGCACTGATCATGCCGGCATCGCCACCCAGATGGTGGTTGAGCGGCAACTGGCGGCTTCCGGCGCTAATGTCGGCCGACGGGATATGGGCCGTGAAGCCTTCGTCGCCAAGGTGTGGGAATGGAAAGCTGAATCGGGTGGCACGATCGTCAGACAGTTGCGCCGCCTTGGCGCTTCATGTGACTGGTCGCGTGAACGCTTCACGCTCGATGACGGATTGTCGGCGGCCGTGCGTAAGGTTTTCGTCACCCTGCACCAGCAAGGCCTGATGTATCGAGACAAGCGCCTGGTCAACTGGGACCCGCAGTTCCAGACGGCCATTTCCGATCTCGAAGTCGAGCAAAAGGAAGTCGACGGCCACTACTGGCACTTCGCCTATCCGCTGGCCGATGGGGTGACGTATCAGTTCCCGGTCAAGGACGATGAGGGCAACGAGACGACGGAGACGCGCGACTATATCGTTGTCGCCACCACGCGTCCGGAAACCATGCTGGGCGATAGCGGTGTCGCTGTGCACCCGGACGATGAACGCTACAAGGATCTGGTCGGCAAGTTCGTGATCCTGCCGATCACCGGCCGCCGCATTCCGATCGTCGCCGACGAATACGCCGATCCGGCTAAGGGTTCCGGCGCGGTCAAGATCACGCCGGCGCACGATTTCAACGACTTCCAGGTCGGCAAACGTCACGATCTGGAGCAGATCAATATCTTGGATACAGAGGCACGTTTAAGACGGGATGTTAGTGATCAACTGATACCTGAAAAATATCGTGGCCTTGACCGCTTTGAAGCGCGCAAAGAGATTATCGCCCATGCTGAGGCAGAAGGTTGGCTAAAGCACGTCGAAAAAACTAGGCATATGGTCCCGCATGGTGATCGGTCGGGTGTTGTGATCGAACCGTATTTGACTGATCAATGGTACGTTAATGCCGGCGAGTTGGCCAAGGAAGCCATTGCGGCTGTTGAGGATGGCCGAACGGTTTTCGAACCGAAGAACTGGGAAAAAACCTATTTCGAGTGGATGCGCAATATTGAGCCATGGTGTGTATCGCGCCAGCTTTGGTGGGGGCACAGAATTCCAGCTTGGTACGGACCATATAAGATCAACGATTACCCAAGTGATGTGCCTGAAGGCGCCATCAATCAAAAATATGTATATAATCAAAGTGTACCAAAAACATTTATAGCTGAAACCGAAGCCGAAGCAATTCAGCTAGCCAAAGAATACTATGATGTTGCGCCTATTATTGAGGAAGATTCGTCTCTTTGGCGCAATAGCATTACGATGTTTGTAAATGACAATGTTCCGGTTCTTCGTCAAGATCCTGACGTGCTCGACACGTGGTTTTCATCGGCCCTATGGCCGTTCTCGACCATGGGCTGGCCGGAAAATACCGAAGATCTGCAACGCTTCTATCCGACGCACACCCTGATCACCGGTTTCGACATAATCTTCTTCTGGGTCGCCCGGATGATGATGATGGGCCTGCACTTCACCGGTAAGGCCCCCTTCAAGCGCGTCTTCATCAATGCCCTGGTCCGCGACGACAAAGGCCAGAAGATGTCGAAGTCCAAGGGCAATGTCATGGACCCGCTGGTGCTGATCGACGAGTTCGGCGCCGATGCCCTGCGTTTTACCCTGACCGCCATGTCGGGGCAGGGGCGCGATATCAAACTGGCCAAGCCGCGCATCGAGGGCTACCGCAACTTCTCGACCAAGCTGTGGAACGCCACGCGCTTCACCCAGATGAACGAATGCGCTCGTGTCGAAGATTTCGACCCGACGACGGCCAAACTAACTCTCAGCCGCTGGATTAGGGGCGAGGTGCAAAAGACGCTCGCGGCCGTCACTGAGGCACTGGAAGCCTGTGCCTTCGATAACGCCGCCAATGCGCTCTACAAGTTCATCTGGAACGTCTTCTGCGACTGGTATCTCGAACTGGCCAAGCCGATCCTCAATGGCGACGATGCCGCCGCCAAGACGGAAATTCGCGCCATGACGGCCTGGGTGCTTGATCAGGCGATGATCCTGCTGCATCCCGTCATGCCCTTCATCACCGAGGAACTGTGGGAGAAGACCGGCCATAAGGACATGCTGATTTCGCATAGCTGGCCGAAGGCTGACGCCGGAGCCATCGATGCCGACGCCGATGAAGAGATCAACTGGCTGATCGACCTGATCAGCGAGATCCGTTCGATCCGCTCGGAAATGAATGTGCCGGGTTCGGCGCGGGCACCGCTCTCTTTAAGTGGCGCATCAGATATTACGGCCAAGCGTCTGAATACGCATGAAGATCTGATCCTGTTCTTAGGCCGTTTGTCAGAAGTGAAGGTGGGAGACGCTGCCACCGGTTCAGTGCCGTTCGTGGCGGGTGAGGCGACGGCGTATCTGGCTATTGCCGAATTCATCGATCTAAAGGCCGAACAGGCGCGCCTGACCAAGGGCATTGCCGATTTCGACAAGACGATCGATGGTGTTCGGCGCAAGCTTGATAATCCGGAATTTGTCCGCAAGGCGCCGGAAGAGGTCATCACCGAAAACCGTGAACGCCTCGAAGACGCGGAAAACGGCAAGGCCAAGCTTTCCGCCGCTCTGGAACGACTTAAGGCAGCGTCGTAAAATCAGAACCACGAATAAACACGAATTATCCGGGCTATCTATTCGTGTTCATTCGTGGTTCCATCTATATCCGTTGCGCCAGGATATCCTGCAAAACGGGAAGTGGATTACGGAACCAGCCGCGTATCCGCTCGCGTTGTCGCCAGGCAGTCAGTCCCGCTACGGCCAGCAGGATCAGGCCATAGGCGAATACAGCCACCGGTGCGCGGTGAATTTCGCGGATTTCCAGAATATTGCAGATGACGCAGAAAATCAGCGTTCCGGTAAAGGTCCAGCTGATCCAGACGAAAGTCTTTTGACCTAACGGCCGGGCCATCATGACGACCATGGCCATGCAGGGCGCCAGGCTGAACATGTCGTAGTCCATCAGGCGCGGATTGAGGAATTGTGCCACGCCCAGGCCAAAAATAACCCGCTCCGTGGCAGTCAGGCCGCCCCATTCCGCCAGTATAAGCCCCGCTACGCCCATGCCGATGGCGAACAGGCCAAGGGCAATCAGGGTTACCGGAGACGCGGTGCTCAGGCCCAGTGCCGAGGTGGTGGCGAAGAAGCCAATACCGGGTTGTTCGAGGATGACGATGGCATTGAGGGCAGTGTGCCAGTCGGCGCTGAACTGTCCGGCGGTCAGGAGTAATGTGGCAAGGGCCGTTACGCCCGCTGTGGCCGCCAGCGCGAAAGTACGCAGTCGTATCATGAGGGGCCGGTCTTCGAGCAGCAGGACGACCAGATAGGTCAGGAATACGGGTTTGACCAGTGCGCCGCAGATAACGATGGCAATGAACGGCAGGCGCGATTTCGACATCTGCAAGGCGGCGAGTATGGCGAGCGCATGCAGCAGCAGGCCGATATTGCCGCACGACATAACGCTGCCGACCATGGCGGCCAGGGTCATCAAGCGGAAATGCCAGGGCGCTTTGTTCATCGGTTTGAGAACCGCATACCAGAACAGCCACAACATCGCCGGTGCGTAAACCAGCGTGAAGACCCAGCGCGCGCCTTCCAGCCCAAAAATCTGTTCGAGCGGCGCAAAAAAGTGCCCGACCTGCGGCGCGTAGACATAGGGCGTGGGACGGATGCCATCACAGACCGGATGCAGGCTGTAGGGAGACAGCCCGTGCGATACATTATGTGCGCCGCAGATCAGGGCGTCGAAATCGGGCAGCCAGTAACGCGCTTTGGTCAGGCGGCTGATCAGGTTGCCCAGCAGTGGAAACAGGAAGAACAGTGAAAAGAACCACAAATTGCGTTTGCGCGTGGTGAAACGTTCGAACCAGCTGAGGGCGTCCATTGGCAGGGCGTCCATCAGTTCACCGCCGTTTCGGACTTGCGCACGAAAATCGCTGCGAAAGGAGAGAGAATATAGGGCAGGCGTGTGGCGATCATATGCTGACCAAGCCAGAGCACATACAGGCTGAGGCCGAACAGGACCACCGGCTCGCTGTAATCGGCCAGGCCGGTCAGGGCGCCGGCGAGGGCGACGACACACAGCGCCAGGATAATGCCACGTCCGTTTTTAAGCACAGCCTGAGCCCGTCCGGCAAGATGCGCGCTCCTGTCGGCCAGGATCAGGAGGCCTGGGCCAATCAGGCAGACATCCTCACTCATGATGCGGGGGATAAGCAGGGCGCCGAGGCTGAGGCCAAGCCAGATACGTTCGCGGCGATTCAGTTGCAGCCCTTCGGCGAGGGCCAGGCCATTGATCGTGATCAGGCCGGCGAAAACGAGATAAGCCACCTTGGCGCCGATATGTGCCGGGTCCATGCCGGTCAGGCTCAACCAGCCGAAAAAGCCAACGCCGGGCGTGACGTTGAAAACGTAATGCGACAGCAAGGCATACCATTGGCTGGTCAGCCCACCGCCGGTCAGGATAAAATGACCGAGGGGCAGCAGGCCGATAATCACGCCGGTGGCCATGAGACCAATACGGCGGACAAGCGGCATATCCAGAAGCAGGATAACGATCAGGTAGGTGAGGAAGGTCGGTTTGACCCACGCTGCCAGGGCGACCGCCGCGACGAACAGCCAGGGTGTTATTTCGATCGCCAGTGCGCCCAGCAGGACGATGCCATGCAGAATGACCGCGATATTGCCAAGCATGAAGGCGCTGCTGCTCAGGAAGACGCCGAAAGGCAGCCGATCGTGCCAGTTACCGGGGGTCGGGCGCGCGAAGAAGGGCACATAGATCAGGGCCGCCGCCGCGGCGAGGTAAAAAACCAGGTAAAGCACCAGAAAGCCCGGCTCGGTCAGGAAGCGTTCGAAGAATGCCGCCACCTGCGCCACGCCGGGAATATAGACGAAACTGGCGGCACGCATGCCGGGGCATTGCAGGTTCAGAGCATAGACGGGTGCATTTTCAAGCACTTTTAGTCCGGCGCAGGCGACGGACTGGTATTCGGAAAAAACATATTTCGAACGATAGAGCTTGGCCAGGATGCCCAGCGCCAATGGCAGGAAAAACAGCAGCAGCATCCAGATGGATGTGACGGGCGGTGAAAACGGACGGAGGCCGGGGAGGCGGGGGAGGTTGAGTTTGGCCATTGTATTCTTGGTTCTAAACGGATAATGAGCGTCACTTGTTCCGGACTTATCGGGTCCGGGGGGCGTTAGTTTGGCCCGATTGTTTCAGGGCTGATGCGGGTGTTGAGTTGCGGGCCGGGGGGCCACCATAGATTTGCCATCCTCTCCGTTCTTAAGGTGACCAACGGTTTTTCATTGATGGCGGGAGGCCCTGACGGGTGGGACGCCGGGGAGTTTCTTTTTGACGAATATCGAGCTTGCTTCGGCTTCGGCTGCCCAACCGGATCTCAGCCTGATTATCTGCACCCTGAATGAAGGGGCGGCCATTCGCAGCGTTATCGACGAAATCAGCGATACGCTGGCTGGCATCAGCCACGAAATCATCGTGGTCGACGACAATTCGACGGACAATACGGCCGCTGAGGTGCTTGACGTGGCGAAAACGCGCCCGAACGTCCGCCTGCATGTCCGGGTGAATGAGCGTGGCCTGTCCTCCGCAGCGATCAAGGGCTGGGACATTGCCAACGGGCACTATCTCGGTGTCATGGATGGTGACGGGCAGCACGATCCGCTGGCCATTCGTGCCCTGGCCGATATGATCATGAAGGGTGACAAGGATCTCGTATGCGTGTCGCGCTATATCGGCACCACACACACGGGCCTGAGCGGCATTCGCGATATCGGTTCCAAGGCAGCGACCTGGGCGACAGGACTGGTGCTTAAGGTGCCGTTGTCCGACCCGATGAGCGGTTGCTTCCTGATGACGCGCGAATATTATCTGTCCGCACGGCCTAAACTGACCGGTATCGGCTTCAAGATTTTGCTCGATGTCGCAGCCTCGGCGCCGCATAAACCGCGCTTTGGTGAGGTCAAGGCGGCCTTGCGCGAACGTCAGGGCGGTGTGTCCAAGCTCGACCTGCGCGTGGTGCTCGATCTGGGCGCCCTGCTGGTGGAGAAGGCGACCGGCGGGCTGCTGCCGGCCAAGTTCGTACTGTTTGCGGGCGTTGGCCTGAGCGGCGTGGTGATTTACACGATCCTGCTCTATCTCGGTCACCATTTCCTGACCGTGCGGGGCATGTTCCCGATCTACCGCTACCAGTACAACAAAGAAGATCTGGTCAATTACAGCCTGGCGATCTGGCTTTCCATGACATGGAACTTCTTCCTTAATAACCTGATCACCTTCCGCGACCGCCGTCTCAAGGGTTGGCGTATGTTCGGCGGACTGATCCGCTTCTATATTGCGTGTTCGCTGGGCGCACTGATCAGCCTGTGCCTGTCGCTGTTCATGAAGGATCAGTTGCATATTCATTATGTCGTGGCCGGTATTATTGCGACGCTCATCTCCAGTGTCTGGAACTACTGGGCGGCGACTTTGATGTCGTGGCGCCCTGCCAAAACCGGGACCTGACATCAGGTTTTGATTACGAAAAGCCCGGACCAGTATTGGTCCGGGCTTTTTCTTTTTGAGGGAAAACTATTGCCTTCGCAAAGGGCGGGATATGCCTGAGCCCATTTCCGGCACGTGCGGGCTGGCGCTCATCGTCACGATAAGGATGGAAACTATCGTTGGTTTCGCTTGACGGAGTGGGGACATCGCCGGATTCCTGTTAGGCAGCGACAATCGCCGTCTTCAAGAACTCATCATAGATACGCCAAGATGAACGGGACTTGAGAAGTTCGTTCATCTCCGTTCATGCAAGGGGAAGTCAGTCGGCAAAAGAGCCTCCGAAGATCATTCGGAGGCTCTGATGATCAATTACCTGTGGCGGTGATGGTCGTCGTGACGATAGTCACGGCGGTCATAGCGATAGCTGCGATCCCGGTAATAATAGCTGCGCGGCTCTACATAGACCGTGCCGCCATAATAGGGGCGCGACTGACGGTAGTAGCGGCGGTCGCTATAGCGGTAGCCGTCGTCATAACGGCAGTTGTCATTGCTGTCATCGATGGCCGCGCCGGCAACAGCGCCGAGCACCGCGCCTGCCGCCGTACCTGCGCCGCGGTCATGGCGGCTTGAAGCGGCGTTACCGATGGCGGCGCCGGCAATGGCGCCAACAATGGCACCATCGGCGTTGCTGTCACGGTAGCATTGCGCGGCGGCCGGCAGGGCCATCGCACCGGCCCCGGCAACAGCCACGGCGGAAAGGACCATCTTGTGCGTAAATGTCATCCTGGACATAATAAAATCTCCTTCACTGTTACGGCGCGGAAAGGAAAACGGCGTCGTTGTGATGACCTTTATACAGAGGTCAATATGAACGGGATTTGAGTGGTTCGTTCATGTTTGTTCATATTTTAACCATGATGCGCCACGTCTGACGGTAATGGAATGCGTTTTTCGGCGATCAGGGTAAGAATGGAATAAGCGGTGGGTCAGTAACCATCGTAATCATACCGATTGCTGTAATAGGTATTGCGGCGACTGCTCTGGCGATACTCATGCTCGCCTTTCCAGTTGTAGGCACGGTAGTAGGAACCGCGGCCGCAATGGCAGTTATAGTCATTGCCATTATAGTCACGCTCATAGCTGCGCGAATAGCCGTAACGCCGGCCGGTGCGGTAAGGGCGATCATATTGAGCGTGGTAGCTGTCGTCGAGATTAGGATAGTAACCCAGGCTGCCGCCGGTATAGCGTCCATCTTCTTCGTAATAATAGGCCGGACGTCCGTAGCCATCATGATCCCCGGTTCTGGCTCCGGCGGCGGTCGGTAAAAGCAGGGCCAGCAATATGGCCAGCAAGGTGCCGCCGATGAAAATCGGACCGACGTGATGAGGATGGGGCGCTGGATAGGGGCGGGGCATGGCAGATTCCTTGCGCAGATTTCTAGCATGGGCAATAAGGTTAATATCGCCTCATGCGCGAAAAATCCTTGTGAGGATTTGGCATTGGTAATGCAAATTATCGATAAAAACTTGCATTTTGACCGCTGTGCTTTAAGCGGGCCTCTCTTCATATTTATGGGACAGACCATTTTCCGATATTAGAAAATGATCTGGTTTTATTTTTCGCACTTTTTAATCCGAAAAGTGCGTACACTTTTCGGAAAGTGCCTGGCATGGCGGAATTTGAAGCGCTCATCGAAAAGGTTGGCTTCCAGGGCGACGGCATGACTGCGGGCGGTCTGGTCATACCCCTGACCTTGTCCGGCGAGCGCGTTGTCGTGCGGCAGGGTAAGGCCAATGTTTCCAATGAAAACAGGCTGGAGCTTGTCGAGGTGCTTGAGGCCAGCCCCGAGCGCGTATCCCCGCCTTGCGTCCATTTCACCGCCTGCGGCGGCTGCGCCCTGCAACACTGGGACGTGCCGGCTTATAGTGAATGGAAGCGCACTATAGTCGGCAATATGCTGCAACGCGCCGGACTGAAGACCGAACTCGATCCTATCCTGACCACGCCGCCGCAAAGCCGTCGCCGCGTCGGTCTGCATGCCCGCAAGGTTGGCAAGCAGATCGAATTGGGCTTCAAGGCGCGCAAATCGTGGAATCTGGTCGCCATTCGCGAATGCCCGGTCAGCGATCCGGCGATCGTCGCCGCCTTGCCACACCTGAAGGCACTGGCTGGCTATCTGTTTGAACATCCGAAATCGGCGCCGATCCTGCACGTTACCTTGTCGCTGACCGGGATCGATATCGATATTACCGGCGTGGAGCGCATGAAATCCGGCGGCTTGTCGGCTGATGCGCGCATGAATATCGCCATGTGCGCCGCTGAGGCCGATTTCGCCCGTGTTTCGATGGGCGAGGACATGCTTTACATGGCGCGCACGCCCAAGGTTCGCTTTGGCAAGGCCATGGTCGGTTTGCCGATCGGCCCCTTCCTGCAAGCCAGCGTACCGTCTGAAATTGACATGGTTAAGCGGGTGGTCGAAGGCATCGGCGGGGCGAAAAAAGTCGCTGACCTGTTCTGTGGTGCGGGCACTTTCACCTTTCCATTAGCCGAGGCCGCCGTGGTCTATGCCGCCGATGGCTCGGCGCCGGCCATTAATTCGCTGAAAGCGGCTATTGGAACGGCCCCCGGCCTTAAAACCATCACCGCCGAAGCGCGTGACCTGTTCCGCCGGCCGATGCTGGCTGAGGAGATGAAGGGGTTTGACGCCATTGTTTTCGACCCGCCGCGCGCCGGCGCCGAGGCCCAGGCCGCTGAGATCGCCCGCTCGCAGGTGGCACGCGCTGTGGCGGTGTCATGCAATCCGTCAACCTTCGTGCGCGACGCTAACATCCTTGTGAAGGCGGGATTTACGCTGGACAAGGTTACGCCGATCGATCAGTTCTTGTGGTCCAGCCATGTCGAGCTGGTAGGAGTGTTTTCGCGTTGATTTCCGTTGTCATGCCGACCCTGAATGCTGAAGATCACCTGGCGCGTACGCTCTCCGCGCTGGTGCCGGGTGTGGTGGCGGGGCTGATCAAGGAAGTCGTTATCGTCGATGGCGGTTCGGATGACGCCACACTGGAAATTGCCGACTCGACCGGTTGCCAGATCATCAAAACCGATCATGAACGCGGGCTACAACTGTGGCAGGGTTGCCGAGCGGCGCGTGGCGACTGGTTGCTGATCCTGCATCCGGATTCGCAACTGGGCGACGGCTGGATGGATCAGGTCCAGTTGCACATGAAGAATTTTCCGCTACGTGCCGGCTATTTCCACCTGCGCTTTGACGATCCGTCCATCCTGGTCGGCCTGTGGGCGGAAATGCTGGCCTTGCGTGCGCGCTGGCTGGCTATGCCGAGTGGCGACCACGGCCTGCTTCTGTCGCGCGCCCTCTATGAAACGAGTGGCGGCTACAAGGATCAGGTGGCGTTCGAAGATGTGGCCTTGTCCATGTCACTAGGCCGGGCGCGGCTGCGGCCGATGGGGGCGTCTCTGACGACCAGTGCAGATCGTTTCCACGCCCGTGGCGCTTTGTGGCGTGGCATAGGCAAAAGTTTCAGCTTCCTGGCCTATATGCTGGGGGTGCCGCCCAAACCGCCTGTCAAGAAAGCCTAGTTTTCCGCCAGGGCGACATCACCGACGGGCGCCGTCCCTGCTGCCACTGCCGGTGCATCGGCAGACAAGGTGATGATTTTCGCATCGCTCGCTGCCTGAGCCAGGGTCTTGCTGTCCTTGCCCATGATCTGGCGATAGATCCAGTAGTTGGCGACGACTTCCTCGACATATTGCCGGGTCTGGGCGACGGGAATTGATTCCATCACCAGCAGGGAATCGGCGTCGCTCCCCAATGAATCGACGGCGTCCTTCACCGGTCGCGCGCCGGCATTATAGGCGGCGATGGTGCGCAACAGGTCGCCATCGATGATGGAAGAGCCTTGCAGGCGATTGATGTAATTCTGACCGACGCTTAAGTTCACGGCGGGGATAAGCAACTGCTTCGGCTTGCTGTTGAAGCTGTTGTCGCTCTGGACCAGGGCGGCGGTGGCCGGCATCAGTTGCAGCAGGCCATAGGCGCCGGCATAGCTGTGGGCCTGGGCGTTGAACTTGCTTTCTTTGCGGGCGATGGCGAAGATGAGTGCCTTGTCGACCGTATAGCCGCCCTTGGGCGTGATGTCAGGGATCGGATAGAGCGACACATCGAACAGATGATCCGTCGCCTTGAGCTGGTTGACGCGGATATGCGTCTTGGCGCCGAAGGCCAGCCAGCGGTCGCGTTCCTCGCCGTTCGATGACGCCTGGATCGCCGCCTGAAGCTCGGACTTGGCGTCGGAATTGAGACCCACCTGAACGAGGGCATTGAGGCGTTGGGCGCGCGGATGGCTTTTGGCCCAGGTGAAATCTTCGGTCAGGCTGGCGGTGAGAGCAGAGCGCTGGTCACGGCCGAAGGTGGGCGGCAGACCCTTCTTGGCCAGGGAAATCGCTGAATCGACGCCCAGACGTTCTTCGGCAAGCAAGCCATAGAAGGTGAAGGGAAAGCTGGCCGCCAGTTGCAGGAAGGTCTCTGCGTCATCGGCACGGCCAAGCTTTTGTGCGCTGCGCGCCGCCCAGTAGGCGCCACTCGATTGTGTCCAGGCATTGGTGCTGGGGTCGGAGCTGACGAACTTGAATTCGTTCATCGCCTCTTCGTAGCGCTTGAGACGCCAACAGGCGAGACCGGCCACCCAGTGATCACCGATCTGGCGACCAAGCGTGACGGCCTGGGCCAGTTGATCATTATTATAGGCCGACCGGGCCGATTTCGGCGTCAGATCGGTATCGCTCGAAGGCGCGGAAGCGTCGGGACGGGTAACGGTCGTGCTGTCGGAAAAGCTGGTCGTGCCGGCGAGTTGAATGGCGGCGCCGCTGTTAAACGTGCCCGCTCTTTGCGCGGTCGCATTCGCTGCCAGCAGGGGGAAGGCCGGATCGGGCGCGCCTTCGGGCTTTTTGCGTTTGGCCAGGCCCCAGACCTTCATGGCCATGGGATGATCGCCATAGGTGGTCAGCCAGGTCGTCAGTTCCTCATAGGTCGACTCATAACCACGGCTGAATAACTTATGATACTGGGCGTAACCCATCAGGCTCCTGTCGGTCACCTGCGCCAGTTGCGCATCGGCGTCGGCGAAATCGGACTTGTCCATCAGGTCGAAGGCGGTGCGGTAAAGCGCGGCGTCGGCGGGCGACAGGGCCGTATTCAGCGGCGTTGGCGCGACCGGTGTCCCCTGGCCGGCGACGGCGTTATAGGGGACCGGGCCGTTATTTACGACTACTACCGGCGCTTCCTGCTTGGGGAAGAAGGGCGCGGGCAGGAAGGTGATCGGTTTGGAAGCGGCCAGTTTCGCGGCCAGTTCCTTGTCAGCCTTTTTCTTGTCCGCCTTGGCGGCCAACTGCGCGGCCTTGCATTTTTTCGTTTTCAGCTTGGCTTTCGAACCGCAGGCATCGGCAACATCGATTTTCTTGCTGGTCTTTGAAGCCGTCTTCCTGGAAGTTTTCGCATCGGCGACTTCCGTTTTCTTTGTCTTGCCCTTGGCCGAGCTATTATCTGCGACGTCGGCTTTTTTCTTTTTGCCCTTCGCCGGCGTATCCTCATCAGCGATTTCGGTCTTTTTCTTGCTCTTGGCTGTGGTGGTTTTTGCCTTTACCGCCTTGACGTCGTCGCCTGACGTTTTTTTCTTCGAACTGCTGGCTGTTTCAGTTTTCTTTGCGGCCGTTTTTTTTGCCGGAGTCGTTGTTTTTTTCGCTGATGTTGCCGAGCGCAATTCAGGCTCGGGCTTGGTCGCCGACCACGCTGGCGCGGAGGCCATGAGGGCAAATCCCAAAACGGTCAGGCTGATGAAGGCGCGGTGGCGTAACGTCAAAACGGCTTCCCTTTGCTGGTGGCTATCAGGCGCAAACAGGGCAAGCCTGACGCATTTACAAAAGCCGGGTGAGCTTATCAAAGATTAACTTTATGGCAACCCGCAGGAATTGCCCGCTGATAACTATATGTCATTGAGGTCATAAATAAGGCCGGAGACTTAAGCAATTCACAGTGCCTGCGGGTTGTATCACAGTCTGTTGATACGCCTTAAAGTTTGGCGTTGACCACCAGTTGCAACAGGTCGCGCCAGAAAAGTCCTTTGGCCTGGGGCTGTTTCAGCAGGAAATTTGGCGGATAACTGGCCATGACCGGCAGCGGCATTTCCGTGCCGTAACTGACCATGCGGCCGCGCAGCTTTGCCAGGCTCTGGTCGAGATTGAGTACACAGGATACGGCGGAGGCGCCGAGGAGCAGGATGGCTTTGGGGGCGGCCAGCCTGATCAGGGCGTGCATAAAGGGGGCGTTGAGACTGACATCTTCCGCTGTGAGGGGGCGTCCGCCGGCCGGCCGCCAGAAGACGCACGGACTGAGCATGGCCTTGTCGAAAACCCCGGCGGCTTTCAGCGCCTTGTCCATCATCTCGCCCGGCTTGCCGGCAAAGGCGGTAGAGGCGGCGTCTTCATCGATATCCGGACTTTCGCCGATGACCAGCAGCTCCGGATCGGGATTGCCGCGAAAACGGACGATACCCTTGCCGCCTTCATGGCGCAGCGGCATGTGCTGGAAAGCTTCAAGTTCGGCATAAAGCTCATCGATCGTGCGGGCGGAACCGGCCCGTTGACGGGCTTCATGCAGCACTGTTCCCAGGTCAAGATTGGCAAGGGATTGCGGCTTGAGCGCGCTGACGTTGCCGCTTGTCTGTACCGGGGTCACATGAATTTGCGCGGGTGCCGCAGCGGCACGTTTAAATGCCTGTTTATTTTCGGAGAGAGTCCGATTAAGAGGCTCTGTTTCGTATGCGTCTTCCAGCTCGTGATCGATCAGAAAGCCGAGATAGCTTTCGATCTCTGAGCGGAGGTCATCAGACGGAATCATAACGGGCAGGGGCCTTGGTAAAAACGATGCGTTCACTCTTATCGGGAGCGGGACCAAAGTTCAAAGCAAAACGGATGCCCCCGCACAGGAAGATGTATTGAGGGGCAGTCCGCCCGTTTCAGGAGTGAATGTCCATGTCCGATACCCCGGAAAATGCAGCGGTCATTGAGCGTGAAGCCATGGAATACGACGTGGTCATTGTGGGCGGCGGACCTGCGGGCCTGTCAGCGGCGATCCGCCTGAAACAGCAGGCGGCCAAGGCCGGTCAGGAGATCAGCGTTGCCCTGTTGGAAAAAGGTTCCGAAATCGGCGCGCATATTCTTTCCGGGGCGGTGATCGATCCTTCCGGTCTGAGCAAGCTTTTCCCGAACTGGAAGGAATTGGGCGCGCCGCTCGAAACCGCGGTGACGGACGACAAGTTCATCTATCTGGGGCCGCAGGGCGCCATGGATATCTCGGCCCTGCCCAAGCCGGGCTATATGAGCAATCACGGCTGCTATATCGCCTCGCTTGGCAATCTGGCGCGCTGGCTGGCGGAACAGGCCGAGGGACTGGGCGTCGAAATCTATCCCGGTATGGCGTGTTCCGAAGTGCTTTATGATGCCGATGGCGCGGTGGCGGGTGTGGTGGCCGGTGTATTCGGCATCGCGCGTGACGGCCATCATAAGCCCGATTATCAGCCAGGACTGGAATTGCGCGCCAAATACACCTTGTTTGCCGAGGGCGCGCGCGGATCGCTGTCGCAGACCATCATCCGCAAGTACGAACTGGATGCCAAGAGCGATTTCCAGAAGTACGGCATCGGTCTCAAGGAGCTGTGGAAGGTCAAGCCGGAGAAGTTCAAGCCGGGTCTGGTCCAGCATACACTCGGCTGGCCGCTGAACGACAAGACCGGCGGCGGCTCGTTTCTCTATCATTTCGGCGATCATTACGTCTCGATCGGTTTCGTGGTTCATCTCAATTACGAAAACCCGTACCTGTCGCCATTCGATGAGTTCCAGCGCTTCAAGCTGCATCCGTCGATCCGCGAGGTGCTGGAAGGCGGCGAGCGCGTGGCTTATGGCGCCCGCGCCATCAACGAAGGCGGCTACCAGTCCGTACCGCGCCTGGTCTTCCCTGGCGGCGCACTGATCGGCTGCTCGGCGGGGTTCGTCAACCTGCCGCGCATCAAGGGCAGTCACAACGCCATGAAAACGGGTATTATGGCCGCCGATGCTGTTGTCAAGGCGCTGGGGTCTGGCAATGCTCCCAAGGTGCTGGAAGGCTATCAGAAGGCCTACGACCATTCGGATGTGGCGAAGGAATTGAAGCTGGTCCGCAACGTCAAGCCGATCCTGACCAAGTTCGGCACCAATCTTGGCACCCTGATCAGCGGCGTGGAAATGATGCTGACCAGCCTGATGGGCGGTTTTTCGTTCCTCGGCACCCTGCATCACACCAAGAGCGATGCCCACTCGATCAAGCCGGCGGCGCAGTTCAAGCCGATCGCCTATCCGAAACCGGATGGCGTAATCACCTTCGATAAACTGTCCTCTGTTTTTATTTCTTCGACCAATCACGAGGAAGACCAGCCGGTTCACCTGAAATTGAAGGACCCGCATATCCCGATTGACATCAATCTGGCGAAATATGCCGAACCGGCACAGCGCTATTGCCCGGCCGGGGTTTACGAGATCGTCGGCCTGGAAACACGCGAACCGCGGTTGCAGATCAATGCGCAGAACTGCGTCCACTGCAAAACCTGCGATATCAAGGACCCGACCAACAATATCGTCTGGGTTTGCCCGGAAGGCGGCGGCGGGCCGAATTATCCGAACATGTAAACTTTTATGTTACGTATTTTAGCCCTATATTGAATGTAGGTTAGGAAACTGAGCATTTGTTGAAGGCAGATCGTAACGTGAAAAAGAGTGTGCTGCGAACATCGGTTATGAGTCTTGCGTTGATTGGACTCGCATTTGGCGGTCAGGTCTCCGCCAGTGAGAAGGTCGCGCCACCCCGTGTCATCTATGCCGATGCCCGCCAGGAACTGAGTGTTTACCCCAGCCCGTATGCCAACTATCTGGTTGGCCGTTTCGCCATGGCGCAGGGCGATGTATCCACCGCCGCCAAGGCGATGAGCGCCGCCACCCTGGCTGATCCTTCTGATAGTGACTTGCGTGAAAAAGCCTTCCTGATCAGTATTCTCGGTGGCGATATCGACCGCGCGGCGACGGTAGCGCAGGGCATGAATGCGACGACGGATACCAGCCAGTTGATGGTCGCGCTGATTGGCGCCGTTCGGGCGGTGAAGTCCGACAAGCCGGCCCAGGCGTTGAAAAGTATCGACGCGCTGCTCAAGGTTAATCCACATGACCGCAACGGTCTGTTGCTGCGTCCTTATATCCTCGCGCTGAACGGCCAGTGGAAAGTCGCGCTCGATGATACGGGCGATGCTGGGGTGCAGGGTAATGACCGCGATCGATTGCTGATGTATCTGGTCAAGGCAGACCGGGCGCGTATTAACGAGCTCAAGGGTAATACGGCGGATGCCGAGACAATCTACAAGTCTCTGTACCAGCCGGGCGCGGCCAGCTTCATTTTCGGCCCCGACTATGCCGGTTTCCTCGAACGTCAGGGCCGCAAGGACGAAGCGAAGGTGATCTGGCAGGCGATTGTCGACCAGACCAATGACGTGGTGGCGCAGCAGGCACTGAAGCGCCTGGAGTCGGGTGCGGGCAAGGCGCCGGCCCTTCCGGGGCTGAGCGAAAGCATGGCTCAGGCTTTATTCGTGTCCTCGACCGTATCGTTCAGTGAGCATGACAGCGAGTTCGCCCTGGCGAGCCTGCACCTGTCGTTGTATCTCGACAATACCTCCGACCGTGAGCGTATCTTCCTGGGGCAGGTCCAGCAGGAGTTGAAGGACACGGATGCCGCTGACGCCGCCTGGGCCAGTATCCGCCCGGATTCGCCGTTCTATAACGAAGCAACCCTGCGCCGGGTCTGGGCCATGCGCAATGATGAGAAACTCGATCAGGCGCTGAGCCTGATCGATCAGGCGCTTGAGCGTGAGCCGAATAATCTCAGCCTGATCGTTGAAAAGACCGGTATCTTGCACGCTATGGACAAGGACAGCGATGCTCTTGCGCTGTTCGATGCGCGTATCCAGCGTGCCGGCGACACCGATTTCGGTTGGCAGGCGCTCTATACCCAGGCCATCGTTTATGAAGGCCTGGATCGCTGGAGTGATGCCGAGGCAGCCATCAAAAAGGCGCAGGCGATGAACGGCAATCAGCCGGAAATCCTCAATTTTCTGGGCTATGGCTGGGTCAATCGCGGTGAGCAGGTTGATCAGGGCATGGATCTGATCCGCCAGGCGCTGAAGGCCAGTCCGAAATCGGGCGCCATTATCGACTCGCTGGGCTGGGGCTATTACAAGAAAGGTCTGTACGATCAGGCGCTTGATTTCATCGAGCAGGCGGTTCAGATGGAACCGGCCGATTCGGAAATCAATGAGCATCTGGGCGATGTCTACAAGGCGCTTGGCCGCGATACCGAGGCCGGTTACGAGTGGCAGCGCGTCCTGACCCTGAAGACGACCGAACGTCAGGCGGAAACCGTACGCAGGAAGCTAGACGCCAATGCCGCCAGCCTCAAAATGGCCGTCAGCAAGCCGAAGGCGACAACGACCGCGTTAAATGACGAGCGTAAATCGCGCCCGTGACCGTTATGCTGGCCCAGTCATCGCTGGCAAGAGCCAAGATCAATCTCTATCTGCACGTCGCCGCACCGGATGCGCGGAGCTACCATCCTTTGCAAAGTCTGGTGGTCTTCGCCGATATTGGTGACGATATAGAATTTTTGCCTGAGCAATCAAAATCTTCGGCAGATATGCTGAAGCCCTGCCTCAACATCGAGGGGCCATTTTCCTTAGGCCTTGAGGTTGATGAGAGCAATCTGGTCCTGAAAGCCGTACGACGCTTTGAAAGCGTCGTGGGCGTAAAGGTGGACCAGCACGATATCCGCCTGACCAAGAACCTGCCGGTGGCTTCGGGTATCGGCGGCGGCAGCGCCGATGCTGGTGCTACCCTGCGCCTGTTGCGCCAGCTTTATGCGCCGGAGATGACGGATGTCGATCTGGCGGCTATTGCCGGCGCAATCGGTGCCGATGGCATCATGTGTTTATGGAGCCAATCGGCTTGCGCGGAAGGCTATGGCGAAAGACTGACGCCAATAGCCTTGCCATCCGTGCCGGCAGTTCTGGTCAATCCCGGTGTCGAATGTTCGACAGCGCGGGTTTATGGTGGGTATGATACGCAGAGCCGGTTTAATGATATCGACGCGGTCTCCGGCTTTTCCGGTGTGCGTACGATCCGGCAACTGATTTCAGCTCTCAGCCATACGCGCAACGATCTGCAATCGCCGGCTATCCATTTGCAGCCGGTGATCGCCGAAGTTCTGACGGCACTGGAAGCGCAGACCGAGACCCTGTTTGCCCGCATGTCGGGCTCAGGCGCGACGTGTTTTGCGCTTTGCGAAACCGATGAGGCAGCGAATGCATTAGGCGCGCGAATGCAGGCGCTGATGCCGGGCACCTGGGTGCGGGCCTGCCGTTTAGGCTGAGGCGGGACGTTTCGAGCGCATGGCCATCTCGACCTTGTTTTCAGGATCGTTGAGTAATTTCTGATATGCTATTGAATCGACTGGATAAATAGCGATCTTTCCTGAGCTGTTATAATGCGCCCCGAAGCCATGCGTCTTGGTCAGGGGCGAGGCGCGCATGCAGGGGTGTCCCTTGGAGAAGAAGACCTCGCGGTGGCTTTCGCGGTCAGCATCGTCGATATCGTTGCGCTGGCACCAGATTTCGAAATTGAAACTGTCGATGTCGTACTCGTAGGGATGCTCGCTCAGAAGCTCGTAATGCATCCGCGCCACGCTGGGCTTGCCGTCCTTGACTCTGGGCACCACGCCCATGGTGGCGGTGCTATCATCAGCCTTGACGATAAAGGTGTTGGTGATTTTCATATGGCACCCTGTATTCTTACTTTGTCATTTCTGGCTTTGTCATTTCTGGCAGCGATTTAAGTCGCCAGTGCATAAAAAGACTATGCGAATTCAGGACGAGAATACGCGCTTTTTACCGAGACGCCAGCACAGGAACAGGCAAGGCAACCCGATAGCGGCAGTAGCGATAAAGAAGGCTGAATAGGCATTGAAAAGGCCCAGTTGTGGCGTCAGCAGATCGACCGTCCAGCCGGTGAAGCCCTTGAGGATCTTGCCGGTCAGCGCGGCCACGGAATACATCAAGGCATAATGAGTAAGGGTGTGTTCGCGACCCTGTTCACTGTTCAGGACCTGTTGCGTCATGAAGCCGACAAAGGCCGTTTCAGCGATACCGTTGGCGAAATTGTCACCGACAAGGGTAATGGCGAAGACCATCGGATCGCCGTGTGAGACCGACATCCACGAAAAGCAGATATTGGAAACCGGACCGAGCAGGGCGCCGAGCAGGAAGGTGCGCTGGACGCCGAGAAACAGCAGGCAAGATCCACCAGCGGCGATACCTATGAGAGAGGCGCCCAGACCGATGGTGGCGCGCATGGCCGCGATGGTGTCGGAATCCAGTCCCGTATCGACATACATGGCGCCGGCGATATTGGTCAGGTAATCCGGCAGGCGATAGAGCGCCAGTGTCAGCAGGATCAGGCCGGCCGTGCCCCTGTGCGCTTGAAAGAAGCTGACGAAAGGCTCAACGATCAGTTCGTACAGGGTTTTCGTTTTGACATGTGCCTGCGTCTCTATGGCGCTGCGCGGCGACAGCAGGGTGACGGTCACGCCGATCAGCATGGCGAGTGCCAGTATCTGGTAGGACAGCGGCCAGCCGACGCGCTTCGACAGCACCAGAATCAGGGCGTCGGTCGTCAGGATGGCGATGCGAAAGCCATAGGCGTAAAAGCTGGGGTTCAGCGCCTGGTCGGCCGAGGTTTCGGTCTGTTCGACACGCCAGGCATCAATGGCAATTTCCTGCGAGGCGGCAGCGAAGGCGACAAACAGCGCCGCACAGATGAAGGCGGTCAGGTGGTGCGGGCCATAGACGGCCATGAGGCTCAGGCCGGCAGCCACGCCAATCTGCGACAGCAGCATATAGCTGCGTCTCTGGCCGAGCCAGCGATAGAGAACAGGCAGACGGAACTTGTCCATCCATGGCGCCCATAGCACCTTGGCGCCGTAGATGATGCTGACAGAAGTAATAAAACCGATCAGGGTCAGAGAGATGCCGGAACTTCTTAACCAGAAACTCAAGGTGCCGCCAACCAGCAGGAAGGGCAGGCCGGCGGAAAATCCCATGCCGAGCAATAGCCAGGAGGTTGGCTGTTTCAGCGCCACGGCGACGGCTTTCAGACGGTTTTTTGTATCGCTTGCGATCATATGTGTGATGAAGCCAGATTCTCGAACACAGGCACAGGTTTTCTTTTAAATTACCGGGTCTTTTGGCTTGCCCGATAGCGGCCGCCCCTCTATGTTCGCCGCAAAATTCAAAGCTATTTGCAGATCACAATGTCTTCAGCCGAGCCCCAAAAAACACCTCTGTCCTTTCAGGATTTGATCCTTACCCTTCACAGCTACTGGTCCGAACAGGGCTGTGCGATTCTCCAGCCGTATGATATCGAGGTCGGCGCCGGTACGCTGCATCCGGCGACGGTACTGCGCGCGCTCGGCAAGAAGCCGTGGAAGGCCGCCTATGTCCAGCCATCGCGCCGTCCGGTCGATGGTCGCTACGGTGAGAACCCCAACCGCCTCCAGCATTATTACCAGTATCAGGTCATTCTGAAGCCGAACCCTGAGAATTTGCAGGCGCTCTATCTCGGTTCGCTGAAGGCGATCGGGCTTGATCCGCAACTACACGATATCCGCTTCGTCGAGGACGACTGGGAAAACCCGACGGTCGGCGCCTGGGGGCTTGGCTGGGAAGTGTGGTGCGACGGCATGGAGGTGACGCAATTCACCTATTTCCAGGGTGTCGGCGGCATCGAGGTCGATGTGGTGTCGGGCGAACTGACCTACGGGCTGGAGCGTCTGGCCATGTATGTTCAGAACGTCGACAACGTCTATGACCTGAAATTCAATAATGCCGGCGTCAAGTACGGCGATATCTTCAAGGAGCAGGAACGCCAGTTCTCGGCCTTCAATTTCGAGGCCTCTGATGTGGCGACCCTCAAGCGCCAGTTTGAAGACATGGAAGCCAATGTGACGCGTATCCTGGAAACGAAAAACAGCCTTGGTTATCCGCTGGTCCTGCCGGCCTATGACCATGTGCTGAAAGCGTCGCATCTGTTCAACCTGATGGATGCGCGCGGCGCTATCGCCGTGGCGGAACGCCAGTCCTATATCGGCCGCATCCGTGATCTCTGTAAGGCCTGTGCGCTTGAATGGGCGAAGCAGGAGGAGACACGATAATGGCTCAACTGTTGATCGAACTCTTCTCTGAAGAAATTCCCGCCCGTATGCAATTGGGCGCGGCGCGCGATTTCGAGCGTCTGTTCGGCGCTAAACTGTCTACTGCCGGTCTGGTTCATGAAGGCTTGAAAGCCTATGTCGGGCCTCGCCGTCTGACACTGGTGGTCGAAGGTCTGCCGAATGAAACGGCCGCCGTGACCGAAGAAGTTAAGGGGCCGAAGGAAAGCGCTCCGGCGCAGGCCATGGAAGGTTTCCTGCGCAAGGTTGGCCTGACGCAGGACAAACTGGTTCTTGAAGGCGGTGTCTGGATGGCTCGTATCGAGAAGCCGGGCGTCAAGACCGCCGATGTGCTGGGCGAAATGTTGCGCGACGTGATCCTGAGCTTCCCATGGCCGAAGTCGATGCGCTCGGGTACCAGCACCTTCCGCTGGGTGCGGCCGCTGAAGCGCATCCTGTTCCTGTTCGACGGTAAGGTCATCCCATTCGAGATGGAAGGCCTAACGGCTGGTAATCTGACCGAAGGCCATCGTTTCCTGGGCTCCGGTCAATCATTGCCGGTCAGCGATTTTGCCAGCTATCAGAAGGCCTTGGCCGAGAATTCTGTCATTCTGGATCATGCCGAGCGTCAGAAAATCATTCTGGAGCAGGCCAAGGCCGTTTGCGCCAATGCCGATTGCGAGCTGATCGAGGATCAGGGGCTGCTGGAAGAAGTGGCGGGTCTCAACGAATTCCCCGTACCATTGCTGGGCGACATGGACCCGGCCTTTCTGACCCTGCCGCCGGAGGTCATCAAGACCTCGATGCGGACGCACCAGAAGTATTTTGCGGTACGCGATAAAGCTGGCAAGATGGCGGCGAAATTCGTCATCACCTCGAATATGAAGGCGATCGATGGCGGCGCCGAAATCAAGCGCGGAAATGCCAAGGTGTTGTCGGCGCGCCTTTCAGATGGCGCCTTCTTCTGGAAGGAAGACAACCGCGAAGGCAATTTCGATCAATGGTTGAAGAAACTGGAAGGCGTCACTTTCCACGCCAAACTCGGGACCATGGCGCAGCGTGTGGCGCGTATCGTCGAACTGGCGAAAGATATCGCGCCGTTTGTACGTGCCGATGCATCGGTAGCCGGTGAGGCGGCGCGTCTCGCCAAGGCCGATCTGGCCTCCTACATGGTCGGTGAATTCCCCGAACTGCAAGGTGTGATGGGCGGCTATTACGCCGATGCCGCGGGCTTGAGGCCTGAAATCGCCAATGCCATCCGTGAACATTATAAGCCGCAAGGGCCTTCGGATTCGGTGCCGGAAGCCGCTGTTTCAGCTGCCGTGGCCCTGGCCGATAAGCTCGACACCCTGATCGGCTTCTTCGCCATCGATGAAAAGCCGACCGGCTCGAAGGATCCGTTCGCCCTGCGCCGGTCTGCGCTCGGTATCCTGCGTATCCTGCGCCAGCATAATGTCCGTATCTCGCTGAATGAACTGGCCGGTTTCTGGTACAAGAGCCTGCTGATCTATGCCGGTGCCGGTCGTGCCGTCTATGTCGATACCGACAACTGGCGCGGTTCGGCCGGTCCGCGCGTAGCGGAGGGGGATGGCGAGATATTCGATAATTACCTGCGCGATTTCAAACAGGGCTTGCTGGAAAGTTCGGTCTGGGTCATTCCGACCGACCGGGATTACGATCTCGACATCATGTATGAGCACGTGCCGAACGTGCCGGAAGTGGAGGGGGCGCTTTTAACCTTCCGCAGCTTTGCGCAAGTCGGCCCGGAATTCGAGGACTTCATGACCGATCGTCTGAAGGTGCAGTTGAAGGACGAGGGCCATCGCTTCGATATCATCGAGGCTGTGTTTGCGCTCAAGGATGGCGATATTGTACGCCAGACCCAGCGCATTGCCGCTCTGGAGATGATCTTGAAGGCGCCGCAAGGCGATGATTTGCTGGCCGCGCATAAGCGTGCCGCCAATATTCTGGCCGCCGAAGCGAAAAAAGGCGATCTGCCGTCAGGTGAACCGAAGGCTCTGCCCGGCGCGCCGGCGGTTGAAGCGGCGTTGTTGACGCAACTCAACACCGCCAGACGCGCGGTTGGCACGGCCCTTGAAGAGGAAAAATATATTGACGCCTTGCATCATATTGCTGCAATGCGGCAAGGTGTTGACGCCTTCCTTGACGGGGTGCTTGTCAACGCCGATGATGCGTCCGTCAGGGCCAATCGTCTGCTGATTTTAAAAGCTGTGTGTGATCTGTCCGGTGAGATTGCCGATTTAAGCAAAATCGCCTGATCGAATTTTTATAATAATAAGGAAACCAAAGAGTTTCCGTAAGCACTTCGCTTAAGATATCAAGTAATGACTGAAAAGGGAAAGTTCATGTCAAAGCACTGGGTTTACGCCTTCAAAGCCGGAAAGGCTGATGGCAACGCCACGATGAAGGCCCTGCTGGGCGGCAAGGGGGCGAACCTCGCCGAAATGTCGTCGCTCAACCTGCCGGTTCCGGCGGGGTTCACGATCACGACCGAGGCCTGCGTTCACTATTTCAAGAACGAGCAGGCCCTGCCGGACGGGTTGGTCGATGAAGTTGAAGCCGCGCTGGCCGATCTGGAAGTCAGCACAGGCAAAGGCTTCGGCAAGGTTGAAAATCCGCTGCTGGTTTCGGTCCGTTCCGGCGCGCGCGCCTCGATGCCGGGCATGATGGACACGGTCCTCAACCTCGGACTCAATGATGAAACGGTCGAGGGTCTGGCGACGCTGACCGGCGATCGCCGCTTCGCGCTGGATTGCTACCGCCGTTTCATCACCATGTATTCCAACGTCGTGCTGAATGTCAGCCATCACAGTTTTGAGGACATTCTCGACGACCATAAGGATCGTCTGGGTGTCACTGTCGATACCGACATCACCGATAAGGATTGGGCGAAGATCATTGCCGACTACAAGGCGATGGTGAAATCCGAACTGGGCAGCGACTTCCCGCAAGAGCCTAAAGAACAGCTTTGGGGGGCGGTGAAGGCCGTCTTCAGTTCGTGGATGAACGACCGCGCCAAGTTCTATCGCAAGATGCACGATATCCCAGAAGACTGGGGCACGGCCGTCAATATCCAGTCGATGGTCTTTGGCAATATGGGCCAGACCTCGGCGACCGGTGTGGCCTTCACGCGCAATCCGTCGAACGGTGAACCCGATCTCTATGGTGAGTTCCTGCTCAATGCGCAGGGCGAAGACGTGGTGGCGGGTATCCGCACGCCGCAGGCCCTGACGAAAAAGGCCCGCGAGGAAATGGGCGAGCGCGCGCTTTCCATGGAAGAGTCGCTCCCGGAAGTGTTCACCCAGTTCAAGTCAACGGTTGATACACTGGAAAACCACTATCGCGATGTCCAGGACGTTGAGTTCACGGTCGAGCAGGGCAAGCTCTATATGCTCCAGACCCGAAACGCCAAGCGCACCTCCAAGGCAGCACTGAAGATCGCGGTGGACATGGCCAGGGAAGGCCTGATTACGCCGGAAGAAGCCCTGATGCGCATCGACGCCTCGGCGCTCGATCAACTGTTGCATCCGATGCTCGATCCCAAGGCCGAAAAGGTGGTCATCGCCCGCGGCCTGCCGGCATCTCCCGGCGCGGCTTCCGGCAAGATCGTCTTCACGGCCGACGACGCCGTGCGTTTTGCCGCCGCCGGTGAAGACGTCATCCTGGTGCGTGAGGAAACCTCACCGGAAGACATCCACGGTATGCACGCCGCCAAGGCGATCGTTACGGCGCGTGGCGGGATGACCTCCCACGCGGCGGTCGTTGCCCGCGGCATGGGACGTCCGTGCGTTTCCGGCGCCGGCGAAATGAGCATCTATACCGAACGTGGCGAATTCGTTTCGCGCGGCCAGACCTTCAAACACGGCGAAATCATCACGCTTGATGGTTCGTCGGGTGAGATCATGAAAGGCGCCATCCGCATGATCGAGCCGGAATTCTCGGAAGACTTCCACCAGATCATGAAGTGGGCCGACGAGTACAAGACGCTGGCTATCCGCACCAATGCCGAAACGCCGGCCGATGCCCGTACGGCCATCGGTTTTGGCGCCGAAGGCATCGGTCTGTGCCGTACCGAGCATATGTTCTTCGATGACGAACGTATCTCAGCGGTGCGCGAAATGATCCTGGCCGATGATGAAGCCGGCCGCCGCAAAGCGCTGGAAAAGATCCAGCCGATGCAGAAGACTGATTTCGCCGAACTGTTCCAGATCATGGACGGCCTGCCGGTGACGATCCGTCTGCTCGATCCGCCGCTGCATGAATTCCTGCCGCATACGGCAGAAGACATGAAGGCCGTGGCCGAGGCTTCGGGCGTTGGCGAGGAAAAGCTCTACAAGCGCACCAAGGAACTCAGCGAGACCAACCCGATGCTGGGCTGGCGCGGTTGCCGTCTGGGCGTCACCTTCCCGGAAATCTACGAAAGCCAGCTTCGCGCTATTTTCGAAGCCGCTGTGGAAGTGGCTGCCGCCGGTGGCAATCCGAAGCCGGAGATCATGCACCCACTGGTCGCCACACGTGAAGAAATGGCCTACCTCACGACCATGACACATGCCATCGCCAAGGAAGTCTTTGCCGCCAAGGGCAAGACGGTGGCCTATATGGTCGGTACCATGATCGAACTGCCGCGCGCCGCCCTGCTCGCCGACAAGCTGGCGGAAACGGCCGAATTCTTCTCGTTCGGCACCAACGACCTGACCCAGACGACCTTCGGCATCAGCCGCGATGACTCCGGTCGTTTCCTGAACCCCTACATTGAAAAGGGTATCTTCGAGAAGGACCCGTTCGTTTCGCTCGATCAGGATGGCGTCGGCGCGCTGATCAAGATCGCTGCCGAGAAGGGCCGCAAGCAACGTCCCGATATCAAGATGGGCATCTGCGGCGAGCATGGCGGTGATCCGGCTTCTATCGCCTTCTGTCATGGCGCAGGCCTGGCCTACGTGTCCTGTTCGCCCTATCGCGTGCCGGTGGCGCGTCTGGCGGCGGCGCAAGCGGCGATTGCAGCTCAAGAGTCATAAAGCCGTCACATTGAAAGCACATCCGGGAGGGGGCAATTTATTTGTCCCCTCTCAGTTGTTTTGGGTGGTTGTTTATTGCACCCGCACGCGATAAAAGGTTAACGCAATCTGAATTCGTGTGGGGGTAACCGATGACAGCCAGGGCCGCCTGGATCGCAGGGTTTTCAAGCCTGGCAGTTCTCAGCGCTGTCGGGTTGTATCGTGTTTTGCCTGCTATGGAAGCCGATCTGAAAGTCAACGTTGATCAGGCGCTGGTTACAAAAGGCTTGCATAACGTTCAGGCTAAGGTTTCCGGCCAGACAGTTACCCTTACTGCTGCGAATGATACACCGGAAGCCAGGGCGGAGCTGACTGAAGCTCGGGTGACGCTTGCGGACGTAACAATGAATGAGCCGGTCATGCCCGGCGGAAAACTTGTCAACAGCCCGATCAGCGCAGTGCAGGTTGTGGCCGGGCCCGCCGCCAATACAACAGTTACCGTGAACCCGGTCGCTCCCGCCAGCCAGGCGTCTTCGAGCATGGTCACCGCGTCAGCTGACAAGACATCGGGAATCGAGATCATTCACGGTGATGGCGCTACTGCCGTCGCATCACTAAATACGCCCGCTGATGACTTGCCACGTGTGGCAGGTGATGCCGCACTGGACGCCAGTACTCAGGCGGCGCGGTCCTGTGATCAGGATATCGCTGCGGCTGTCTCCAGTCGTCAGGTTACTTACAGACCGGGCACCTATGATCTGACGCCGGAAAGTCAGGCGTTGATCGGTGATGTCTATAAGGTCGTGGCGGCTTGTCCGGTGCAGGTGCGACTGACGGTTTCCGGTTATACCGATAATCTGGGGGACGGGATGGTCAACCAGACGATTTCGCAGGCACGGGCGCAGGCCGCCGCCGACGACCTGATCGCGCGCGGGCTGGCGCCGGATCGTGTGACCGTCCGCGGTTTTGGCGGCGCCCTGCCGGTGGCTGATAATACAACCGCCGAGGGCCGCGCAAAAAATCGGCGCGTCGTCTTCACGGTAAACGCAGGATAGGGGGAGCGATATGCTGCATCTGATTATGGAATTGCGCTGGCTATTGGCGGGTGCGGCCGGACTCGGCCTGATCACCGGCTTTGCCGCCAAGCGCGTCAGCAAACCGAAATCAAAGCGGTAAGGGCACCATGACGATCCTCATTCTGAAATCGCTGGGGCTTATGCTGGGGGCGTTTTTGATTTCGGCCTGGCTGGGCTGGAATCTGTCCCGGCGCGCCCAAAGCCATCATAGTGCATTCGAGGGGCGGCCACGCGTCGTCTTCGATGAAACACCTGTCCCTGCCGCCGTCTCACCTCCGGAGCCTGTGACCTATCTTGATGCGGCTGCCGAAGCTTTTACGACTGGTCTGGTGGTGCCTTATCCGGTGAAGGCGCCTGAAACCGATAAGTCACCCTATGCACCGCCACAACCGGCGCCACGTCTCGATACGGCGGCGGCCAATGTGCTGATCCGGCGAGAGGATACCAGCTTGCAAAGACGCGTATCGAGCCTGGCGGCCATGACACCGGAAAGCATTCAGGCGGCGGTCCAGCAGGCCGGTACGGGATTGGAGCCGATCCGTGTCGGCGTGCCGCAAAGTTCGCCCGAAGATCTCACGGTCATTTCAGGTATCGATGCCGCAAGACAGCGCGAACTGAATGGCCTCGGCATCTTTTATTACTGGCAGGTCGCTGGCTGGTCGCCGGAAAATGTCGCCTGGATTTCCACGCGTATTCTCTCACCTGAACGCGTCGTTCGTGAAAACTGGATGTCGCAGGCCGCGCGTCTCGGTAAGTTGTATTAGACTCTGGGCAGGCTTAACCCCAGCGACGGGGCGAAGCGGAACTGTTCCTCATCGTAACTGTATAGTTCAGCGGGGCGACCACCGGTATCTTCGCGCATGATGCCGAGTGGTTTGACGAAGCCGGTGCGTTCCAGCCCGCGCCGAAAGTTCTGTTTGTGCAAGCGCAGGCCACAGAGCGCTTCGAGCGATTTTTGCAATTCCAGAAGGGTAAAACGCTCCGGCATCAGCTCGAAAATTACCGGACGATATTTCAGCTTGCCCCGCAGGCGTGACAGACCGGTCGCCAGGATGCGGCGGTGGTCAGAGGCCATGGGTTCGCCGGCGGAAAGCGGTCCCTCGACGCCATCGGTGCGGTGGGCCTCGCCGGTCAGGCCGGCATTGTAAAGTAATTCGTAGCGATCCAGAACGCGTTCTTCGTTCCAGTTGTCGAAGTCTTCCGGAAAAAGCGTCGCCACCCGGCGCAGGCGCAGGGTGCGTTCACTGGTGGTATCCGCACTTTCGCACCAGCGTAAAAGTGCGGGACGCAAGGCTTCCAGATTGGGATTGACCTCGTTATTTCGCCAGTCTTCCCACGGGAAAAAACGGTGGAACGGCACCCAGGCGGCATCGAAACGCGCCTGAGTACCGGCTTGTGGTGTCAGAGCCAGATAACCGACCGAGACGACACGATCGATCTCCGGATCATCGGCGGGGGCGGTGGCGGCGATGCCTTGCCGGCCATCGTCGCCGAAGCTGTAAAGCTGTTCGACATAGCCGATAGCAAAGCCGGTCTGTTCGCGTACAAAGGCGCGCAGGGCCAGATCGAAAGTGCGATGGTTTTGCGGCACGAACGGGCCTGACGGCAGCGCAAAGGCTTCGGTAGCCTTTTTCGGCAGGTTCAGGCACAAAACGAGCGCTTCGTTATCCCTGACCGTCACTACGACTGCTGAAAGTTCGATGGCCAACGACATGAATCAGCCCTTCAGTTTCATCAAGGCATCGAAACGACCCACGAAGGCCTCACGCGCCAGTTTATCGGAGAGGGGCGTGATTGTCAGGTTGTAACCGGCTGGCGGTTCGCCGAAATATTGCCGGGCTTCATCGTCGCTGAAGCCGGCAAGCTGCGTGGCCTCGAAATAGGCGCAGGCATGATCGGCTTGTTTGATCAGCTTTTTAACGGGCGCAGACATTACAGCCGGCAGGCCGAAGCGGATAAAGATCGACTGTTCGAGATGGGTTTCAAAACGGCGATAATCGAAACCAAGCGCGGCCTTGAAGGGCGAGATCATATCGCCAATGACGTATTCAGGGGCATCATGCAGCAGAGCCATCAGGCGGTGCGTCGGGCTGATGGCAGGGTCGATATGGACGCAGATATCATCGACTACCAGGCAGTGCTGCGCAACACTGAAGCCGTATTCACCAAGCGTTTGGCCATTCCAGCGCGCTACGCGTGACAGACCGAGCGCGATATCATCGATCTCGATATCGATGGCGGCGGGATCGAGCAGGTCAAGCCGGCGTCCCGAAAGCATACGTTGCCAGGCGCGTGGCGGCATGGCCTTGGTATTGCGGCTGTGCGGCGAGGACGATTTCGTTTTGGCGGTCGGCATAGTGTCTCGTAAATTGGCTATTCCTGCGGTTTGCCGCATTTGTCACATCGGGTTTTTATCTCAACAGGTATATAAATATAGCACAGGCGGAGGCTTGAGACGCCAAATCCAAATCTATACACAAAAAATGGAGGTCGCTTATGTCGAATTCAAATGCTCAGGGCCAAACACGGGGACAGGCATGGTCGAGGATCAGCGTACCCGTAAGTGGCACGGCAAGCGAGAGCCTGTCGCTGGAATTGGCGGCCCAGATAGCCAAAGCTTTTCAGGCACAGTTGAATGTCCTTTTTACGCCGCCGGACCCGGCCGAACTGGCGCCATGGCTGGGCGAAGGTTTCATGGGTACGGTTCAGATGGCGACCATGGACAGCCTGAAAACAGCCGCCGAGGAATCTGAACTGGCAGCCCGCACGCAATTCGGCGCTATCGATTGTCCCGGAAAAACCTTTACCGCGCTGAATTCACCGGTATGGCAGGACTTGGCGCTGGAAACGCGATTATCGGACTTAATGGTTTTTTCCGATGTCAGCGCCAAGGGACAAGGGATGCTTTCAGAAGCTTTCCAGCAGGTTCTGATGGAGGAGCGCACAGGCGTTTTTATCGCCCGTAAGCCCTTTGATATCAACGGGACGGCGATTGTCGCTTGGGATGGCAAGGAGCCGTCTTCGCGGGCGGCCCGCCGCGCCGTAGCGTTGCTCAAGAAGGCATCGAAGATTGTCATTGTCGGCGGGCCGCTCGGTGATCAGCCACCCGAACTGGAACGTCTGGCCGCCTATTATGCCGCGCACGGTCTCAAGGCGGATGTCGATATCCTGCCCAAGGGAGACATCGTCCAGGCCCTGACGGCGGCGGCTGAGCGGCACAAGGCCGATTATATGGTCGCCGGCGCCTATGGTCGGTCACGCCTGCGCGAATTCGCTTTCGGCGGCACAACGCGCGCCTTGTTGCAGCATACGCAGCTCAATCTCTATATGGCGCACTAAACCGCATAGATAACAGTGTCATAGATGATCGGCGAATAATGGCGCAGGGTCAGGCGATAGTCATCGCGTAATTCTGAAAGCGTATCGAGCAAAGTCTGGAAATCATCGGCCTTGTGATAAGCGCTGATTGCCAGTTTTGGCTTGTGATTTGCAATCAATTTCCTGGCGCCTTGCAGGGCCTGGACTTCCGCCCCCTCGACATCCAGCTTGATCAGACTGACAACGCCCAGATCCATATTATCCATCGCATCGAGCGGCACCATGGTCGTGGAGGTCTTGCTGATACGGCTGCCGTCGTCCGGACGATGCTCGATGCCCATCTGCGTTTTTTCGTTCCATAGTCCGACGCGGTGAAGGGTTACATTCTTTATGGCTTGCGTTTTAAAAGCGAAAGTATCGGCATTGACGGGGTCAATTTCGAAAGCATGCATATGATCATATTTCCCGCCGGTTCGGGCATTGAAGGCCCGGACCGTGTCGCCATCATAGGCACCGCCATCGACCAGGATTTCGTGGTCCGTCAGCGGCAGGGCGTCCGCTTCGAAATAAATCGCTTTTTCGGGCCGGGCGATGGCGGCGATATAGCGACTGTCCCAGGTCAGGCGATACAGCATGATGGCGTCGAGCGTCCGGCGGCTCAGGTCGTCGGTAAAGACCGCCTTCGCCTTTTCATGCAAAGCCATAATCAGATCGGTGTCTGAAAAAGACGGCATGAAGCCCAGGCGATGTCCGGCGGCCTCTAAAGGTAGCTGGCTTAGCACATCGAAATAACTCATCAGCGCTTGCGAGCTCTGGCCCCAGACGCTGGTAAAATAAGCAATGGCGTTTTCCGAACCGCAGCACAGGATGCCGATAGCGTCGGGTGTTTTCGTAAGGAGGTCGGGCAGGGCCGTATCGCTGACATAGGGAACGTCGTGAAAGTCCTGTCCGGCACGGGCATTGTCGATCAGGGCCAAAACCTGGCCGCTCTTCACGGCGTAGGTGACAAAGGGCTGGGCCAAAACCGAGCCGGCGCCGAGCAGGATCAGCGGTTGGTTCAGGACATTGCGTGCCGCCTTGCGTTCCGCATGATCCTTCAGCCAGGCCTGCACGGGGGGGCTGGTTAGATCGAGTTCGCCGAGAGAAACGGGCAGGAGAGGGCTGTCACTGGGCATGGCCAGACTCCGGTTATAGTTGAAATTTGTCTATCAGGGCGTGTCGCATCAGGTCGAGCGCCGATTTCCAGTCCATCAGGGAGGCCGGCGCAAACAGTCGCACGCCTGGATACCAGGGGTAGTTGTCCTGCCCCAGTTGCAGCCAGCTTTGAGCCGGGCTGAGAAACCACGTGGGCATGCCGCAGGCGGCGGAGATATTGCTGGTGGCATTGGAAGGCGCCAGAATGACATCCATCGTCGAACACAGGGCGGCGAGGTCGTCCAGATCGTCTTTCAGGTCGATCCTCTGCGGTTGATGAAGGGACAGGCCGTTGGCGGCCGCCCAGGCCATTTCGACGTCGCTGTCGCCATATTGCAGGTTGACGAAGGTGACGCCTTCCAGCCTGAGCAGATCGGCCCAGTCTTCGAATGCCGCAAAATAGCGATCGCGCTGGGCGCCGGATTTCAGGCTTTTCCACAGGATACCGATTTTCGGTTTGTCACCGAGTACCGCCATCTGCTCTCGCCAATAGGTCACGCGCACCGGATCGGGTTTGAGATAGCTATTCTCCGCCGGGAAATCACTGAGCTGCTTGCGGTAAAGCGGCAGGAAATCACCCATGACAGCCCAGCCGTCGGTGGCGCCCGTTTCAAGATCTGGGAAACTGCGTTGCAAAATGCCATCGATTATTTGCGTGCGGTGAGCGATGACACGGGCATCCGGAAAGCTGCGCTGAAAAAGCGCTTGCAGACGCGGTTCCACACCAAGCCAAAGCGATCCTTCCGGGCCGATATCGCGGATCAGATCGGGCAGGATAGACGCGAAAAGTACTTCATCGCCAAGGCCTTGTTCGCCGCTGACAAGCAGATTGCTACTTGCAAGCGATTGCCCTTCGCGCCATCGCCGGGACCACAGTGAATAATGCACTTGTCGGGCTGTGCCGTAACGTTCGCGGCCTTCATAGGCGCGCCAGCCATTTTCGAGATCGCCTGATGCCAACAGGGCCTGGGCATAGGCGATCTGCGCAGAGGCCAGATTATCGGGGTCATCGAAGGCGTCTGCACAGACCGCGAGATCTTCCAGACCGGCCCCTTTGTTACCCTGATCGAACAGGGCGCAGCCGCGATTGAAACGGGTATGCAGGTTGTCGGGCTCAAGCCGCAGGGCCTCGTTGAAGAAGGTCAGCGCATTGTCACCGTCGCCCTGTGCCGTCATGACGGTACCGAGGCCCTCCCACAGGCTGGCTTCCTCCGGGCGCTGGCCCAGCACAGTTTTCAGTACATCGATGGCTTCATCGTATTTCGACTGCTCGCGCAGACTGGCCGCATAGCCGGTAATGATCGGCATGTCATGTATGCCGTGGGTGATCAGGTGGGCGTAGAACTTCTCCGCCATGGGCCACATGTTGAGGCGGAAGGCAAGGACGGCCAGACGCGCGGCAATATCCAGCGAATCCGGCGCCAGTTTCAGCGCAGCTTCGTAGGTATCCAGCGCCTTGACCAGATCGAGATTGGCCTCAGCCTCGGCCGCTTTGGCGACCAGGGTTTCAACCGACATCGACAAAGGTCTCGATCAGGGCATCCTTGATGCGGCTCATCACCGGCGTCCAGTCGAGCAGGGACTCCGAGAAGAAGACGCGGGTCGAGGGATACCAGGGGAAGTAGTCGGTGCCGAGGCATATCCAGGCATCCTTTGGCGTAATCAGCCAGACGGGCGCGCCGGCGGCACCGGCGATATTGCTGGTGGCATTGGCCGGGCACAGGATGCAGTCCATGGCGGCGCACAGGGCCGACAGATCGTCGAGGTCATTTTTCAGGTTGATGCCCGGTGGGGTCCAGATATCCAGTCCCATTTCCTTCGCCAGGGCCAGTTCCTCGGAGGTGTCGCCATATTGCAGGTTGACGAACTGGATGCCTTCGATGCGCAGGATATCCTCCCATTGCGCGAAGGGCGAGTAATAGCGATCACGCCGCGAGTGCCTGATCAGCGACTTCCACAGTAAGCCAACTTTAGGCTTGGCGTTGACACCGGCGAGGATCGCTTTCCAGTAGGCGATGCGTTCGGGATCAGGCTTCAGCCAGCTATGCGGCTTGCCGTTCTCGAAACGTGGGAAATCCTCGATCTTTTTACGGTAGCAACCGAGGAAATCCCCCATGATGCCCCAGTAATCATAGCTTTCCCAATTGGTGACATCGGGGAACAGGCGGACCGGCAGGTTTTTGTGCTTGGTGGTGTGGTGCTTGACGACGGTCGCGTCCGGAAAGGCTTTCCGGAAGATGGGGACCAGCCGCGGCTCCACGCCGATGCCGAGATGCCCTTCGGGGCCTAGCTCACGGATAAGATCGGGCAGGACATTGGAGAACATGATTTCGTCGCCCAGACCCTGCTCGGCGGAAACGAAGATGCGCTTGCCCGCCAGAGGTTGTTCCGGTGTCCAGCGCGGGCGGTTGATCAGGTAATGCACCTTCTCGGAGGTGTTGTCCTTGTCGCGGGCTTCATACCATTTCCAGCCTTCTTCGTAATTGCCGAGATGCAGATAGCAAAAGGCGATACTAAGTTTGCAGGTATGAACATTGAGAGGATCGGTGAAAAGCGGCAGAGCGGCCAGCAGGTCCTCAAGGCCTTCCTCAACGCGGCCCACCGAGGCCTTGGCATTGCCGAGATTGTAGCGGGCGTGGACATGGCGGGGATCGTGACGCAGGCCCTCTTCGTAGAAGATGACGGCGTTGTCCAGATCGCCCTGAGCGTTGACCACGGTGCCGAGGGCATTCCACAATTGTACATTGGTCGGGTTTACGCCGATGGCGTCGCGCAGCAGATCGACGGCATCATCCAGACGGTTCAGTTCGCGCAGGGCGCTGGCCAGGTTGTTGATCGCCTCAACGTGACCTGGGCTTTTTTCAAGGAAGAAGCGGAAGAACTTTTCCGCCAGTTCGTTCATGCCCATCTTGTAGGCAAGGCGGCCGAGATCATTGGCGATGGCGGGATTTTCCGGCATCAGTTTCAGTGCTGTCTCGTAGCAAGTGATGGCGCTGGCGAAATCGTTGCACTTGTCACGCGAGACAGCGAGAATGTGCCAGGCTTCCCCGCTTTTTTCATCGATATGCAGCGCTTTCAGCGCGCAATCGCCGCCGCCCTGCCAGTCGCCCTTGCGGAAAAGGTCAAGCGCTTCCCGCAGCAGTTTCAGGGTATCGGTGCGCTTGATATGCTCGGTGGCGTTCAGCAGGATTTTCAGCGCTTCGGAAGAGCCGGAATCCCCCAAAATCTGAGCCGCCGGATTGAATATCTCGACGGGTTTGAAAATCGACGCATCGGTCAATACAGGCGCAATGGGCAAGGCTGGGGGCAGGGCTGGCGCGTTCGGTGCAGTTTGCCCGGCACCAAACAGTAAAAGGCCTGATGGCGCCTTAGTCTTTGAATTTTTTTGCTGTTTTACGCTGAGCGACATGACTAGCTCCAAGGGCACTGACGTGCCATTCTGTAGACAGAGATTCGCTTAAAACTCCCTAAAGAAATATGGGCGCGCAATCTTGAGGGGGATCAAATTCCCGGCATATTAACTTTAGTTGAAACCTGCTGTTAACTCGACATGCGCTATAGGCCTTTGGTACGGGCCTGTGCGTTCCGGCAGACCCGAAGGAAAAAAAATGCCCTTAAAACTGTCCTTGAAGCCTGGGGAAAAGTTCGT
>FSVH01000245.1_pt1 | contig 38762 bp, 30 predicted proteins | sample 1637631 | NCBI WGS metagenome assembly FSVH01 (sample SAMEA3914814, study PRJEB12502) | metagenome | biome: forest; material: soil | place: USA | collected 2011-09-16 | depth 0.1 m | reverse complement strand
GCCTCTCTATAAAGCCCCCGTTCGAAGGACGGGCGCGATGATCCGTCCTGCACGTATTTGCCGTTTGGCAAGCATCACAAGACCGGTTTCATGAACATTCACGAGCATCAAGCTAAGGCCGTCCTCAAAGAGTTCGGCGTCGCCGTTCCGCGCGGATACGCCGTTTATTCCCCCGACGAGGCCCTGAAGGCCGCCAAGGATCTGGCCAGCGAAGCCGGTTCCAAGGTTTTCGTCGTTAAATCCCAAATTCACGCCGGTGGCCGTGGCAAGGGCAAGTTCGAAGGCCTGGGCGCCGACGCCAAGGGCGGTGTCCGCGTCGTCAAGAGCCCCGAAGATGTCAAGGCCAATGCCGACGAAATGCTCGGCCGCGTCCTTGTCACGCACCAGACCGGCCCTGCCGGCAAGCAGGTCAACCGCCTCTATATCGAAGAAGGCGCTGACATTGCCAAGGAACTCTATCTCTCGCTGCTGGTCGACCGCGTGTCGTCGCGCGTTTCGGTTGTCGCCTCGACCGAAGGCGGCATGGACATCGAAGACGTGGCGCACAATACGCCCGAAAAGATCATCACCTTCACCATCGATCCGGCCACCGGCGTTTTCCCGACCCACGGCCGTACGCTTGCCAAGGCGCTGAACCTGACCGGCGACGTCGCCAAGCAAGGCTTCAAACTGCTCCAGCAACTGTACGCGGCGTTTAACGCCAAGGACATGGACATGCTGGAAATCAACCCGCTGATCATCACGGGTGACGACAGGCTGATCGTGCTCGACGCCAAGGTGTCGTTTGACTCGAACTCGCTGTTCCGCCACCCGGACATCTTCGCCCTGCGCGACGAAACGGAAGAAGACCAGAAGGAAATCGAAGCCTCGAAGTATGACCTGAGCTACATCGCCCTCGACGGTGAAATCGGCTGCATGGTCAATGGCGCCGGGCTGGCCATGGCCACGCTCGACATCATCAAGCTCTACGGTTCCGAGCCGGCCAACTTCCTTGACGTCGGCGGCGGCGCGACCACTGAAAAGGTGACCGCAGCGTTCAAGATCATCACCTCCGATCCGAAGGTCAAGGGCATCCTGGTCAATATCTTCGGTGGCATCATGAAGTGCGACATCATCGCGGAAGGCGTCATCGCCGCCGTCAAGGAAGTCGGCCTGAAAGTGCCGCTCGTGGTTCGTCTCGAAGGCACCAATGTCGAACTCGGCAAGAAAATCATCAATGAGAGCGGACTGAACGTTATCGCCGCTAACGATCTGGCCGATGCGGCCGCCAAGATCGTCAAGGCCGTGAAGGGTTAAGTAGCAATGTCCGTTCTTATCGATCGTAACACCAAGGTCATCACGCAGGGCTTTACCGGCGCGCAAGGCACCTTCCACTCCGAACAGGCAATTGCCTATGGCACGCAGGTCGTTGGCGGCGTCACCCCCGGCAAGGGCGGTCAAACGCACCTGAACCTGCCGGTCTATGACACGGTCGCCGAAGCGCGTGAGCGTACCGGCGCCACCGCCACCGCCATCTACGTGCCGCCCCCCTTCGCTGCTGACTCCATCCTGGAAGCCATCGAGGCCGAGATGGAACTGATCGTCTGCATCACCGAAGGCATTCCGGTGCTGGACATGGTCAAGATCAAGCGCGCCCTGTCGGGTTCGAAGTCGCGCCTCATCGGCCCGAACTGCCCCGGCGTCCTGACCCCGAACCAGTGCAAGATCGGCATCATGCCGGGCAACATCTTCTCGGCGGGTTCGGTCGGCGTTGTGTCGCGCTCCGGCACCCTGACCTATGAAGCCGTGTTCCAGACCACGAACGCCGGCCTCGGCCAGACCACCGCTGTCGGTATCGGCGGCGACCCGGTCAAGGGCACCGAGTTCATCGACATCCTGGAAATGTTCCTGGCTGACGAAGAGACCAAGTCGATCATCATGATCGGCGAAATCGGTGGTTCGGCCGAAGAAGACGCCGCGCAGTTCATCCGTGATGAAGCCAAACGTGGCCGCAAGAAACCCATGGCCGGCTTCATCGCCGGCCGCACGGCGCCTCCGGGCCGTCGTATGGGCCACGCCGGCGCCATCATTTCCGGTGGCAAGGGTGGTGCGGAAGACAAGATCGCGGCGATGGAAGCCGCGGGCATCAAGGTCGCCCCGTCTCCGGCGGCCTTGGGCGAAACGCTTTTGAGTGTTTTAAAGGGTCTTTAAATAGTCTGATTTATGCCCCAGAGCCATATGGCCCTGGGGCATAATTTCGTGTAATAGGGTAGTTGCTGCACGGCTTGCCAGGTAGCATATAAAGAACCGGATCGTGGTGTCGTTATTGGCTGCGGTCCACCCCGTCCTCAAGCCCTAAGGGTGGTTGGACACCAAGCATATTTCGAAAGGCAGGCGGTGTCGTAATTGGCCGTCTGAACAGGAAGCAAAATGGCAGACGACAGCAGTCGGCTCAATCAGGTCTTTGCCGAGACCTCGTTTCTCTACGGCACCAACGCGATCTTCATCGAGCAGATGCAGGAGCGCTGGGCGCAGGACCCCAATTCGGTGTCTCCCGAATGGCGCGCCTTCTTCGATTCCCTCATGGACAGGCCCGAAACGGTCAGCGCCAACGCCAATGTCGGCGGCTGGGCGACGCCGATCATAACGCCGCGTGACGAACTGATGTCCGCCATGGATGGCGTCTGGCCCGCTGTGCAGGCCAAGGTCGAAAAGGCTATCGCCGCCAAGTCCCCCGGCGTGTCGCCGGCTGATTTGCAGGCCGCCTCGCGCGATTCGATCCGTGCCCTGATGCTGATCCGCACCTTCCGTATCCGCGGCCACCTGCAATCGAACCTCGATCCGCTGGGCCTCGAGCCCAAGGGCGATAACCCCGAACTGCATCCAAGCTACTGGGGCTTCACTGAAGCCGACATGGACCGCAGCATCTTCATTGATGGCGTGCTGGGTCTGGAATCGGCTACACTCCGGGAAATCCTCGCCATTGTGCGCCGCACCTATTGCGGCAATGTCGGCGTCCAGTACATGCACATCGCCGACCCGGCCGAAAAGGCCTGGGTGCAGGAACGCATTGAAGGCCGTGACAAGGAAATCACCTTCACCAAGGAAGGCAAGATCGCCATCCTCAAGAAGCTGATCGAGACCGAGGGTTTCGAACGCTTCTGTCACCGCCGTTTCCCCGGCACCAAGCGCTTCGGCCTCGATGGCGGTGAAGCCATGATCCCGGCGCTGGAACAGATCATCAAGCGCGGCGGCGCGCTCGGCGTGACCGACATCATCTTCGGCATGGCCCACCGGGGCCGCCTGAATACGCTGGCCGGCGTCATGGGCAAGCCTTACCGCGCCATCTTCCATGAATTCCAGGGCGGCACCTCGCTGCCTTCGGATATCGAAGGCTCATCCGACGTCAAGTATCACATGGGCGCCTCGTCCGACCGTGAGTTCGACGGCAACAAGGTCCACCTGTCGCTGACCGCCAACCCGTCGCACCTGGAAATCGTCAATCCGGTCGTGCTCGGCAAGACGCGCGCCAAGCAGGCCTTCCATCTGCGCGGTCAGACCGATGCGGCGACCCTGGCATCCGAAAAGGGCCCGGATCGCGGCATGGCCATGGGCCTGCTGATCCACGGCGACGCGGCCTTTGCCGGCCAGGGCGTCGGCATGGAATGTCTCGCCCTGATGGACCTGAAGGGCTATCGCACCGGCGGCACGCTCCACTTCGTTATCAACAACCAGATCGGTTTCACGACGGCGCCGCGTTACTCGCGGTCTTCGCCCTATCCGTCGGACGTGGCCCTGATGGCCCAGGCGCCGATCCTGCACTGTAACGGTGACGATCCGGAAGCCGTGGTTTTCTCCGCCAAGATGGCGACCGAATTCCGCCAGAAGTTCGCCAAGGACGTGGTGGTCGATATGTTCTGCTATCGCCGCTTCGGCCACAACGAAGGCGACGATCCCACATTCACCCAGCCGATCATGTACGCCAAGATCAAGGATCACCCCTCGACGCGCGAGATATATACCGCACGCCTGATCGCCGAAGGCGTCCTGACCCAAGCCGAGGTCGATGGCTTCCTGGCTGAATTTGACGCTTTCCTCGACGCCGAATTCGAAGCCGGCAAGGTCTACAAGGCCACCAAGGCCGACTGGCTCGACGGCAAGTGGCAAGGCCTTGGCCTGCCGGAAGAAGACGAGCGCCGGGGCAGCACGTCTGTGCCGCGCACCCGTCTGGTCGAGATCGGCACCAAGATCACCACTATTCCGAACGACGTTGACGCCCACAAGACCCTGCGCCGCGTCATCGACGCACGTCGCCAGATGATCGAAACCGGCGAGAACCTCGATTGGGCCACGGCGGAATCACTGGCCTTTACTTCGCTGCTCGATGAAGGCTTCCCGGTCCGCCTGTCGGGCCAGGATTCGATCCGCGGCACCTTCTCGCAGCGCCACTCGGCCTTTGTCGATCAGCGCACGGAAAACCGCTATTTCCCGTTCAATCACGTCCGCGACGGTCAGGCCCTCTATGAAGGCATCGACTCGGCCCTGTCGGAAGAAGCGGTTCTGGGTTACGAGTACGGTTATTCGCTGGCCGATCCGAACACGCTGACCCTGTGGGAAGGTCAGTTTGGCGACTTCGTCAATGGCGCCCAGGTCATCATCGACCAGTTTATCTCGTCGGGTGAACGCAAGTGGCTGCGTATGTCGGGTCTCGTCATGTTGCTGCCGCATGGTTATGAAGGCCAGGGCCCTGAGCACTCCTCGGCCCGTCTTGAGCGTTTCCTGCAAATGTGCGCCGAAGACAATATGCAGGTCGCCAACTGTTCGACGCCGTCGAACTATTTCCATATCCTGCGCCGCCAGATCCACCGGCCGTTCCGCAAGCCGCTGATCCTGATGACGCCGAAGTCGCTGCTGCGTCACAAGAAGGCTGTGTCTTCGCTGTCGGAAATCGCCGAGGGTTCGTCGTTCCACCGTGTGCTGCACGATGACGCCGAGCGCCGTCCCGAAGTCTCCGGTATCAAGATCGCATCGGATGACAAGATCCGCCGCGTCGTGCTGTGCTCCGGCAAGGTCTATTACGACCTGCTTGAAGACCGCGAAAAGAAGCAGATCAAGGACGTCTACCTGATGCGCCTTGAGCAGTTCTATCCGTGGCCGATGAAGTCGCTGATGACTGAACTGGCCCGCTTCAAGAACGCTGAGCTGGTCTGGTGCCAGGAAGAGCCTAAGAACATGGGCGGCTGGACGTTTGTCGAGCCATGGCTTGAACTGACGCTGGCCCGCCTGAGCATCAAGGCCAAGCGCGCCCGTTACGTCGGTCGTCCGGCCTCGGCCTCGACCGCCGCCGGCACGATGAGCCGCCACCTCAAAGAACTCGAAACGTTTTTGAATGAAGCCTTCGCCTGACGGCGGAGGTTTCTTCCAAGCTTTCTTTATTCATTCGCTGAACAGCACACAAAAATCAAAATTGGAGCCTGACCCTATGGCTGACATCCTCGTTCCCGTCCTGGGAGAATCCGTAACCGAAGCCACCATCGCCAAGTGGACCAAGAAATCCGGCGAAACCGTTAAGAAGGACGAAATGCTCGTCGAGCTGGAAACCGACAAGGTTTCGCTCGAAGTCGCTTCGCCCGCCGATGGCGTTCTGCAAATTCTTGTCGGCGAAGGTGAAACCGTCACGCCGGGCGTCGTGCTCGGCACCGTCGGTGGGGCCGGTGCTTCTGCCGCCGCGCCGAAAGCCGCCGCCGCGCCTGCGCCCGTCGCTGCTGCGCCGGCTCCGGCTGCCGCCCCGGCAGCGGCGCCTGCTGCCACACCTGCTTCTGGCAATCTGATCGAGGTCAAGACCCCGGTCATGGGCGAATCGGTCGCGGAAGGCACCCTGTCGACCTGGCTCAAGAAGAAGGGCGATGCCGTCAAGAAGGACGAAATTCTCGTCGAGATCGAAACCGACAAGGTCGCGCTCGAAGTTGCTTCGCCGGCTGACGGCACTCTGGCCGATATCGTGGTCGCCGATGGCGCCACCGTGACGCCGGGCCAGGTCATCGCCCGCATCTCGACCGACGGTTCGGTTTCTGCTTCGTCGCCTGCCGCAGCCCCTGCGCCTGCCGCCGCTCCGGTGGCTGCTGCCGCTTCCACCGACAAGCCGCTGTCGCCCGCCGTTCAGCGCATCGTTTCCGAAACCGGCCTCGACCCGAACAAGGTTGACGGCACGGGCAAGGACGGCCGCATCACCAAGGGCGACGCCCTCGCTGCCTTGAGCACCCCGGCGCCTGCCGCTTCTACGCCTGTGCCGGTGACTGTCGCCGCTGCACCGGTTGCGCCACGCCCGACCGCGCCGCGCGAAGAGCGCGTGAAGATGACGCGCCTGCGCCAGACGATCGCACGTCGCCTGAAGGAATCGCAATCGACGGCCGCCCAGCTCACGACCTTCAACGAGGTCGATATGACGACGGTCATGGCTCTGCGCGCCACTTACAAGGACGCGTTCGAAAAGCGCCACGGCGTCAAGCTCGGCTTCATGTCGTTCTTCGCCAAGGCCGTTGTCGCCGCCCTGAAGGACATCCCGGCGGTCAATGCCGAGATTGACGGCACCGACATCATCTACAAGAACCACTACGACCTCGGCGTCGCTGTCGGCACTGAAAAAGGCCTGGTCGTTCCGGTCCTTCGTGATGTCGATACCCTGTCGCTGGCCGGCATCGAGAAGGGCATCGCCGCCCTCGGCAAGCAGGCGCGTGACGGCACCCTGTCGATCGACCAGCTGCAAGGTGGCACCTTCACCATCACCAACGGCGGCATCTACGGTTCGCTGATGTCGACCCCGATCCTCAACATGCCGCAGGCCGGTATTCTGGGGATGCACAATATCGTGCAGCGTCCGATGGTCGTGAACGGCCAGATCGTCGCCCGCCCGATGATGTATCTGGCGCTCTCCTATGACCACCGCATCGTCGATGGCAAGGAAGCGGTCACCTTCCTTGTCCGCATCAAGGAAGGCCTCGAAGATCCGCAGCGCTTTATCCTCGACGTCTAGGTCAGACCGGTAAATAAAAAACAGAAGCCGCTCCTTTCGGGGCGGCTTTTTGTTTACCGTGGCTATGGTAGGATCACACAGAATGAGGTCGATCATGTTCCAATATCCTGCCGTCCTGCGTTTTGCCCTCACCGCATTTGCCCTGATGTCGCTGAGCGGCTGCCTGACCGTACCGCGCGATGCCACCGTGGTGAACGAAGCGGCGACGGCAACCGTGCCGGAATTTCCCAATGCCCGCTTCAATGCCGATGACCCCTCCCTGGCTGGCCGTCTCGAAAAAGACCTGCGCGCCACTGCCGCGAAAAATCCCGCGACCGGGCCTTACCAGATACTGGCCCTTTCAGGCGGCGGTGCGGATGGTGCTTTTGGCGCCGGTGTGCTGCTGGGTTGGACCAAGCGCGGCGACCGGCCGCAGTTCAATGTCGTCACAGGCGTCTCGACCGGTGCTCTGATCGCGCCCTTTGCTTTTCTCGGCCCGGACTATGACGCCAGGTTGCGTGATGCCTATACCAGCGGCGCGGCTTCCAAGCTGACGCACAAGCGCGGTCTCTATGCCGCTTTCACGCCGGGTATTTTCCAGGCCGGGCAATTGCGTGATCTCGTAGCTAAATACATCGACGACGACCTGCTGACCGCCATTGCGCGTGAGCACCTGAAAGGCCGGCGGCTGTTCGTTGCCACCACCAATCTCGACAGCCAGGAAGGCGTGGTCTGGGATCTCGGTGCCATCGCACTGGAGGCCCAGACCTATCCCTACAAACGAGCAGCGGCGCGCGAGCTATTCTGTAATGTGCTGGTCGCTTCGGCCAGCGTACCGGGCGCCTTCGCGCCGGTGATGATCGAGACCGATACGGTCGGTGATCAGAATCCGCAGGCACAGGGTCCCAAAGGTCATCCGTTACAGGAAATGCATGTCGATGGCAGTGTCACCCTGCCGTTCTTTATCCTGCCGGAGTCGATGCTCGACTGGACCGTGCCGGCCGATCTGCGTCACGGCGGCCATGTCTATGTGCTGGTCAATGGCAAGATCAATCCGGCCTATGCGGTGACGAAAAACAATGCCGTCACCATCGCGGCACGCAGCCTGGAAACCATCACCAAGGCGCAGGCACGGGTCACGCTCGTGGCGCTGCGCAGCTTCTCCGAACGCAATGACCTGAGCATGTCGGTGACAGCCATGCCGGACGATTTCGTCGATGGCGGCATGCTGGCCTTCGATACGGTCAGCATGAACAAGGTGTTCGACAAGGGCTATGCGGTCGGCCTGTCGCCGCAGAACTGGACCGATAAATAAACCACAGTTACGGCCGGCCGTAACGGAACTGTCATCAAATCTCTGGCGTCCCTGCCTGCCTTGAATTAGGCTATCAAAAACAAGTATTAAAATAAGGGGCAGGGATGAAGACGTTACGGGACGCCGCATTGACGGCAATAGGTATTGTGCTGGGTGTTTCGTTGGCCATGAGTGGCACGGCCGATGCCAAAAGCGATAAAAAAGAACTCAGTAACCGGGAAAGCTTTACGACAGAAGACGCCCTGAAGGGGCAGGCCTATGTCAATACCGCCATGACCGCGCCAATGATGGATCTGCTCCAGAAAGCCGATGTCCAGCATCCGGACACCATGCTGGAATATGGCATCGCGCTCGATCTGGGCCGTCCGTCGGTATCGAGCCAGATGTCGAAGGATGACCGGGAAAAGCTGAAGCGCGGTTTCCGTGATATGCTCGATCTCTATATCACCAAGGCGGACAAGTTCGATATCACCTTCAACGAAGATGCCATGCTTGATCAGTCCGAGTTCTGGATCTATCTCGCCAAGCATGTCGGCCGGCCGAAACCGCGCGTCAGCCTGGCCGGAGTTGCGCCGGGTGAATCGACGCCGGGCGCGCCGCCCATGGCGTTCGTGCCCGATGATCCCAATCAGGACAAGGAATTCAACCTCAACGAAGACCTGATCCTCAAGCCGAACGTCGTCAATGCCGCCACCGCCTGCGGGCAATCGGCCTTTGGCTTCGCGCGTATGCACAAGGCACAGACGGTCGATATATCGGCGACCAGACTGACGCCGGAGCAATTCGCGACGGCGCGGGAATCGGCTGTCAAAGCCTATCGCCTGTCGTGGGCAGAAGGCATCCTGGCCTGCGGCAGCCGGGAATACTTCCTTCAGGTCGCTGATTTCGCGAGCCATAATCTCGGGGCATTGGGCGCGATGAAGGACGATCCCAATGCCGTCGTCGCCGATCTGGGCGTGGCCAAGGTTGAGGAGTAGTCACGCCGCTACATTTGGGTTAAGCTCTCATTAACCATAAATGCAATGGACAGGTGACAGGATGAAGTATGTGAGGGGATTCCTCGTTCTGGTGGTTCTGGTCTATGTGGCCTGGATCGCCTTCCCGGTCGCCAAGGCCTTTCTGTTTCCGTCAGTTGATAACGGCCCGACCATAGCGGCGCGGTCGATGGATTCCACGGACTATTCCGGTGGTTTTGATACGCCGATGATGGGTGAAACTACCGCGCCGATGGCCGATTCTATCCAGGGTGATACGGCCGTCACCGCCATCGCCACCGACAACAAGCCGGTCGTCTGGCTGTGGGGCGCGGTGATCACGCTCTACCTGCTGGCGGCTTTCCTGCATGCCAATGGCAATTTCCGCGCCGCCTTCATCTATGTGCTTGGCTTCGGGGCCGATCTGATCCTGACCTACCTGACCAATGGTGACAAAAGCCTCGGCCTGTTCGACAAGCTCTATACGGTGCTTTCCGGCTGGGACCCGCGCTATGTCCTGACCCTGGTGGCGCTGGTGCTCGGCTTCTTCATCTATATGTCACGCTTCCGGCCCATACCGAGGGCGGGACGCGCCGTACTTTCCTGATCCTTGGCATAAAAAAGTCCGTATGGTCTGCGTAATTGACTTGACCCGGAAGGCCTGCGCTCCTAGCTAACGCTCAACAGATTTTCCTTATGTGAGAGGGCTTTCGCATGGCTGACGACAATTTCGACGTAGTGATCATCGGTGGTGGTCCCGGTGGCTATAATGCGGCCGTTCGTGCCGGCCAGCTTGGCCTGAAAACCGCTATCGTCGAATCGCGCGGCGTACTCGGCGGCACCTGCCTGAACGTCGGCTGCATGCCCTCGAAGGCCCTGCTGCACGCTTCGGAACTGTTCGAAGCCGCCACCCACGAATTCCCCAATATCGGCATCGAAGTGGCCGCGCCGAAGCTCAACCTCATCCAGATGATGAAGGCCAAACAGGACAGCGTCACCGCCCTGACCAAGGGCGTCGAATTCCTGATGAAGAAGAACAAGGTCACCTATTATCCCGGTTTCGGCAAGATTGCCGGAACGGGTAAGGTTGTGGTGACCGGCAATGACGGCACGACCTCGAACCTGACCGCCAAGAATATCGTCATCGCCACCGGTTCCGAGCCGACCCCGCTGCCGGGCGTCGATGTCGACCAGAAGCAGATCGTCGATTCTACTGGCGCCCTGTCGCTGTCCGCTGTGCCGAAGTCGCTGGTCGTCGTCGGCGCCGGCATCATCGGCCTCGAACTGGGTTCCGTCTGGCGCCGCCTCGGTGCGCAGGTGACCGTGGTCGAGTTCCTGGACCGCATCACGCCGGGCATGGATACCGAAACCGCCACCGCCTTCCAGAAGGCCCTCACCAAGCAGGGTATGACCTTCAAGCTCGGCACCAAGGTGACCGCAGCCAAGACCGGCGCTAAGGGTGTCGAACTGTCGCTCGAAGCCTCCGCCGGCGGCAATGCCGAAAAGCTGACGGCGGATATCGTGCTGGTCGCCATCGGCCGTCGTCCGTTCACCAAGGGTCTCGGTCTGGAATCGGTCGGCGTCGCCACCGATCCGCGCGGCTTCATTCCGACCAGCCACTTCAAGACTTCGGCGCCGGGCGTCTGGGCGATCGGCGATGTGATCCTGGGGCCAATGCTGGCGCACAAGGCTGAAGAAGACGCCGTCGCCTGTATCGAACTGATCGCCGGCAAAGCCGGTCACGTCGATTACAATCTGGTGCCGTCGGTCGTTTACACCTCTCCGGAAGTGTCGTGGGTCGGCCAGACTGAAGAGCAGGTTAAGGCTTCGGGTGTGGCGTACAAGACCGGCAAGTTCCCCTTCATGGCCAACAGCCGCGCCAAGATCAATCACGAGACCGAGGGCTTTGTGAAGTTCATCGCCGACGCCAAGACTGACAAGGTGCTGGGTGTGCACATGATGGGCCCGCAGGTTGGTGAAATGATCGGCGAAGTCTGCGTGCTGATGGCTTTTGGCGGCGCATCGGAAGACCTGGCCCGCACCTGCCATCCGCACCCGACCCGTTCGGAAGCCGTCCGCCAGTCGGCCATGGACGTCGAAAAGTGGGCAATGCAGATGTAAAGCAAATGGGGTTTGGGGCCTGTGGCCCCAATTCTTCTCTTCTTCCAAAGAAAAACCCGGTCTTAAGGCCGGGTTTTTCTTTGGAAGAAGGTAAGGTTTGCGGGGTCGCGGACCCCGCGCCCCATTACTTTCTCCATTTGGACTCCAATCGTGCCAGCAAGTGCTGTTTTCGCGCCGTGATTTCATCGTCCGACATAGCTCCCAGTGCGCCCTTATCGGCCTCAACCAGATGCGCCACCGGATCGCCGTCCGTTTCAAAGACATAGTGATCGAACATGGTCTTCCAGATGGCGCGCTTGCCCTCGGGCAGACGTTTCAAGGTCAGGACAGCATGTAGAAAGGCGTCCATGGCATCGGCATTATGCGCCGGCTCGGCATCCCACCAGTAATTGATCAGGATGTTGAAGGGCGTCAGGGACTGCACGTGGTGCCACCACATATAGGGGATATAAATGCCGTCACCGGGTTCGAGATCGGCATACCAGGCGTTATCCAGCGCCATTTTCAGCCGTGGAAATCGTTCAAAATCCGGATTCTCGATCGCCGCCATGCTGACGGGCGCGCCAGCCACTGTCTTTTCCAGCGGCCCGACATAGAGATTCGCCGTCTGGTCCGGCGCGAAAAGGGTAAAGCGGCGCTGACCGGCCGCCAGTACGGCGATATTATCGACCGGATCGTAATGCGTCTGGACGCGCACGCGATTGCCGATCCAGATACGAGGACTCACATCCGGCAAGATGCCCAGCCGGTTCGCCTCCATAAGGCCCGGCAGATGATCGGCAACTGGCAGGGACTGGATATAGACCGAACGCGGATTGTCCTCATCCGCCAGAGACAACAAATGATCGAGCGTCGCCGAAATGGAAGCCGGCGCCTTGCGAAAATTGAGTTTGCCGGGCGTATCGCCGTAAAAAAACTCTCCCTTGATTTCCGGCTCGCCGATCCAGACCGGAACCGGTTTTCCGGTGTCGAGCATCTTAAGATAGTCCGCGACGGCGCGATCCGACTGACGCGCCTGCCTGACCAGTGGCCAGTCAGAAGCTATGCCTTTTAGCACAACAGGCCGGCCCTGCCGCAGGATATCGGCAAAATGATCGGCCGTAATACCCTCAAGGCAGGCGATGTGTCGGTCCGGTGTGGGCTGAAAAGTAGGCATGGCGCCAGCTTAAGACCATGCCCGCCCAAGTCAAACCCGTAGTCAGATCAGTGCTGCAAATTGGCCTTGCCGAACTTGCCGATATCGGGTTGATCGCCGGTCACCAGTGTCTTGAGATAGGCCAGCCCCATGATGACCGGGCCAGGACCATGCCAGAATTCGGCGTCCTCAGCCTCGAAGCGAATCAGAACCAGATGGGGATCGTCCTTGCCTTCGGGAAACCAGGCCTTGTTGGCGTCATTCCAGTATTCATCGATCACCGCCCGGTCACGTTCGATACAGGCCTGACCGGAGACCGACACATAGGCCTGCTTGCCGTTATCGGCATAGGTCAGGAGCGCATGCGAATTATGCTCGATCTCGCGTGCCTTGCGGCTGTCATCGGAGGTGAAGAACCACAGGATGCCGTTGAATTCGTCCTGTGAGTCCTTGAGATTCTGGGCGATCATTGGCCGGGCATGAAAGATGCGGCCCGAGTCATCCGTTGTGGCCAGTTGCGCCACCCGGATATCCTTGATCAGCGACCAGATTTTTTCGCGCGCCTCGGCGCCATGCAGCGTGTCCATGTAAACCTCCTTGGAAAGAGGCTCACCATGAGCTTTGAAGCATAAGGATACGATCAGCGAACTTAAGGCTTCTGATAAACTTTGACGTAGTCGATCTGAAAGGTTTTTGGGAAAATGGTGTCGTCGACCACACCCGGCCAGTCGCCGCCGATAGCGAGATTTAACAGCAGGTATTGCGGTGCATCGAAAGGCCATTGATCGTGGCTTGTGTGGGCATTGGCGTAGGTCTGGTAGACCGTGCCATCGACACCGATCTCGATCTTTTCGGCTGTCCAGGTCATCTGGTAAATATGGAAATCCGTACAGGCGGTGGGCACGGAAATATGCGTGCCGCCGGTAATGCCGGTATTGACCGTCTGCTGGTTATGGATCGTGCCGTAGATGGTCGGGTCGGAATTGACCTGCTCCATGATATCTATTTCGCCAGCCGCTGGCCACGATCCAGTCTCGCCGAGCATCCAGATGGCCGGCCAGGTGCCCTGACCGCAAGGCAGTTTGGCGCGGATTTCGAAATAGCCGTAGGTCCAGCTCTTCTTGCCTTGGGTAATCAAACGGGCGGAGGTATAGTGCTGGCCGCCGTAATCGGCAGCTGTAGTCAGGTCTTCCTTGCGCGCGGTGATCGACAGAATGCCGCTGGCAATGCTGGAATTCTCCAGTCGGTTCGCGGCGTAATATTCCTTCTCGTTATTGTACCAGCCGGTCGCGTTGGCTTGGGTATCATAAGACCAGTTTGCCGCGTCCGGCAGGCCGTCGGCCGAGAAATTCTCCTCCCAGACCAGATTGTATCCGGCCGGCGCCCCGACTGAACTGCTCGATGACGAACTGCTCGATGACGAGGAAGACGATGATGAGCTGCTGTGGCTGCCGCCGGTGCTGATACCGCTACCGCCGCCGCAGGCGGAAAGTGCGCTTGCGGTCAGGGCGATAAAGGCGACAATGCCAATGAGTCCGTGTCTGTTCATTACCTGCCGCCCTATTGCACCGTAACCGTCCGGCTGAAACGCTTGCCGTCCGGCGCGACTGAACGGGTTTCGACGGCGCCTTTGACTTCGACGGCATCGTTATAGGTCCGCCACTGTCCCCCTTTGGTCCGGTACTGGATTTTCAGGTCGCCATAGGCCAGGTTCGCTTCGAAAATACCGCCGGTGATGCGGGCGCCCGGCGCCGGCAAGCGATAGGCCACACCCGCACGGTCCAGGTCGGCGAGGCGCGGCGTCAGGCGGTCGTTGAAGCCCTGCCAGTCCGCCAGCAGCGCCTTGCTGTCAATCTGACGGTCACCGTAGCTGTAGGATTTGCCCGCTACATAGGCCGGTTCCCATGCGCCGGTGTGCCAGGCGCGCTCGGCCAGGGCCAGCACACGCGGCCAGATCATGTAGTCGGCGATGCTGTCGGCGCGGACGCCCTCGCTCCACAACTGACCCTGCATACCGGTGATCTTGCGGCCGGCTTGCAGGGGCTCATGGTCTGCAATAGTCTGGCCATGGGCCTGAATATCGGTCATCACGCTGGCATTGGCCGCGAGGTTTTCCGGCATGAAGGCAAAAATCTTGAACAGGTCAGTGCTGCGCGAGGCCCAGTCCATGCCGCGCTCTTTTGGATCTGCCGCCCATGGCATATCGAAATAGAGCACTTCCGGTGTGGACATCACCACATCCCAGCCGCGATTGGCTTGATTATAAGCCTCGGCCACGCCGCCGCCGAACAGGCCACCCCAGCTGTTGGACTGCACCTGCTTCGGCATCTCCTCCGGCTTGACGTGGCCCATGCCATCGCTCCAGCCGGCCGGCTCTATACCCTTCTTGCCGAGTATCTGCGAGACCTGGGTGATGAAGTACGGCGTCATATGCTGGGGATCGAGACCCTTTTCCTTCACCAGCGCCTGACAGGCCGGCGAATTGGTCCACGCGCCGGCGGTTTCGTCGGCACCGATATGGTATATTTTCAGCGGCACACCGGCCTCGTCATGCATCGCCTTGATATCGTCGATCACTGTTTCGATGAAGTGATAGGTCGAGGGAATGCAGACGTTCAGCGTGTTGTCATGATAGTGCTGAATCGAGTCGTAGACCGTAGTGTCGTTCGCGTCCTGCAAGCGAAATTCGCTGGCGGCCTCCGGCTTGCCCTCGGCCATCAGGCGGCGGTAACGGGCTTCCATCGAGCGCACGGCGGCGCGCGAATGGCCCGGCATGTCGAACGACGGGATGACCTCGATATGATGGGCCGCTGCCGCTTTCACAATCTCGATATAGTCGGCGCGGCTCAGATAGCCGTCGACGATCTTCGAACCCTGCGGTCCGGCGCCGAGCTGCGGCAGGAGGCAGGTATCTTCCTTGAGGTCGTGGCAGCGATGGCTGCCGATCTCCGTCAGCTCCGGCAGACCGTCGATGGCCAGACGCCAGCCCTCGTCATCGCCCAGATGCAGATGCAGGCGGTTGAGCTTGTATTCGGCCATCTGGTCGATGGTGTTGAGGATGAAGGCCTTGGAATGGAAGTTGCGCGCCAGGTCGATATGCAGACCGCGGAAGCCGAAGCGCGGGGTGTCGCTGATCTCGATCGGTTTCAGGCGATTATGCTCGAAAGCCGCCTGCTGCGACAGGCTTTCGATAGCGTAGGCGGCACCGGCTGCATCGGCGGCGGTGATGGTGATTTTGCCGTTTTGCGCCAGCAGGCGATAGGATTCCGGCTGGCCGTCACTGAGGGTGATTTCGACCGGTATGCCGTGTGCTGACATTTTCAGATGCGAGGCGTCGAGCGCTGCCTTGATGTCGGGGATGGTGAGGCCGGTGAGCCTGACGGTAAGGCCCTTGCTGAGATCGAGCAGCTGGCCATCCAGATGCCTGGCCGAAACCGGCGTCGGCAGGATGACGATATCGGGTTTTGGCTGTGCCACCTCGCGGGAGGCGTTTTGCACAAAGGCGCGCTCAGGCGTCAGCCATTGGGTGGCATCCCTGGGTCCCTTGCTGGCGGTCGCTTCATCGGTAATCGGCGTCACGAAAGGCAGGGATTCCAGGCCGGTTGCCGGATCGAACCGTGTGCGCGAGGCCGCGACGACCTGTGGTGCACCGTCACCGATCACCACATAGGCGTTGGGCATGGCCAGATATTCGGACGCGGCGTGGCCGGCATAGGTGATCGAATAGGTTTGACCGGGCTTGAGAGCGACGCCGGCTTTCGGCGTCAGCCGGTAATTGTCGCCATTGATGTGTGTCAGGTCGAACACGCTGTCGCCGATCAGGTCGATCGGGCTGACGGAGCCGAAATAGAGCGTCCATGGGCTTTCGGGCAGGCCGGTCTGGGGCAGGGTCAGGTCAAGGCGCGTATTGAAGCCGTCATGCGACGCGTTCGGAATAACGGTCAACCGGTAGTCGAGATTGTTGGCAAAATGGATGGTGGGGTTGGTCGGCGCAGATTGTACCATGATTGGGCCAAGCGCCACGCTGGCGAATAGGGCGGCCCCGATCAGATTTCGAAAATGACGTATGCGAAATGATCGTGACATGCTGGCTCCCCTTTTTTTGCTCACAGGAGGTTGGCGCAAGATGGCTATATTGTCAATTGGCAGATAAGACCTGTTTGGGGTCACTTAATTGCCAATATAGAACCAATTTGACAAATTAAAGCTTCCCTAGCGGGAGCTTGCAAATGGTCAGCCCTTTTATTCTTCTAATTGAATTAATTAGGCTTATCATACGTGATTGGAGCAATACCAATTTGTAATCGCAATAGGACCTATTTATGCATCTCAATTGCAAGATGCATTGTCATATTTTGTATCCACGCTTATTATATTGAATTTATTGATTAATTTTGGAGTGAAAATTGCGATCGATTGTGAATGGGGGTGCCGACCACAAAACTTGAACCGATTGCAAGTCGGACATAATCATTGACGCGATAATACCAATGTAATAGGGTCAATCATTCGACAACGACGTTCTCTGAGAATTTCGACGTTTTCGAGCTGTGCAGGTCCGCACACAAACGGCAACGCCAGCTCTGCTGGACGTGTTCCGTAAACAGGACTATAAAGTCGTTCGGGGAGGGCGTATGTCATTTATCGAAACCGTCGGTGGACTGGTCAGTGACGATCCGGCACCGCTGTACATGCAGCTGCAAAAAGTACTGCGTGATGCTATCCTTTCCCGTATCATCAGTCCTGATGCCGCCATCCCGCCCGAACGTGACCTGGCCGAGGAATTCGGCGTGTCGCGCCTGACCGTTCGCAAGGCCGTCGATGGTCTGGTCAATGAAGGCCTGATCACGCGCCGTCGCGGCGCCGGCACCTTTGTCGCCAGCCGGGTCGAGAAAAGCTTCTCCAAGCTCAGTTCCTTTTCCGAAGATATGATCTCGCGCGGGCGTGTGCCGCACAGCGAGTGGCTGTCGAAATCCGCCGGCGCGGTGACACCTGAAGAATCACTGTCGCTCGGCCTGTCTCCGGGTACGCTGGTTTATCGCTTCCAGCGCCTGCGCTATGCCGATGGCCAGACCATGGCACTGGAAACCTCGACCATTCCCGGTTACTGTCTGCCGTCGCCTGACACGGTGGCGGAGTCGCTCTATGCCGCCCTCGATGCGGCCGGTAATCGTCCGGTACGTGCGCTGCAACGCCTGCGCGCGGTCGCCTTCAGCGCCGATCAGGCGGAAATCCTCGGCATCCGGCCAGGGGATGCGGGTCTCTTCATCGAGCGGCGAGGGTTCCTCGCCGATGGCCGCGCCGCCGAATTCACCCAGAGCTGGTATCGTGGCGACGCCTATGATGTGGTGGCCGAACTGAATCGGATTTGATCGGGACGCTGTGCTGCGTTAGACCTGTCCTATGACCAACGAAACGCCGCCTTTTCGCATCAGCGCCGATGCTCGCATGGAAATGCGTCGGATTGGCCGCGAAGGGCATCCCCTGCTGATTATCGACAATGCGATCAACGAACCCGAAAGGCTGGTTGAAGCCGCCGCAACGGCCGTGTTTGAAAGGCCCGCTCACACACGCTATCCCGGCCTCAACGCCCCCCTGCCGGACTATTATGGCCATGGCATCCTGAACGCCGTCACACCCCTGCTGGCGCGGGGCTTTGGTATGCCGGCCAATCTGCGCAAAACCCTGTTCGGTTTCCTGGCGCTGGCGACACAGGCGCCGGAAGACCTGAAGCCGATCCAGAAGGTGCCGCACCATGATTCCCCCGACCCGTTCCGTATCGCCATGGTGCATTATCTTTGTCGGGACATGGCCGGCGGTACGGGATTTTTCCGCCATAAGGCAACGGGTTTCGAGGGAGTCGATGCCCGCCGTCGTCCGGACTATGTCCACCATGCCACTGTCGAACTTGAAGCCGCGAGTGATCAACTGACGCGCCACGTTACCGATGAAACGCCTAATTATGAACTGATCGATTTTGCTGAACTGAAGTTTAATCGCCTGATCATTTATCGCAGTCATGTGCTGCATTCGGGTCTTCTGGAAGGCGCGCCCCTTTCCGACGATCCGCGTAAGGGGCGGCTGACCGCTAACAGCTTTATCGATATTGTAAGGCCGGAAGCACATCAGGAAACGCGATAACCAGCCTTCCGGCGTTTACAATTTGCGGCCATGGCGCGCATGTTATCCTTACGTTCGCGTCAGTATGGTGGCCCTCAATGTACAAAATTTGAGGGAGTATTTACCATGCTGGGCACCATACTGATCGTCGTTCTGATCCTGCTGCTGATTGGCGCCCTGCCATCGTGGAACCACAGCCGCAGCTGGGGCTATGGTCCAAGCGGCGGCCTTGGCCTTGTTGCAGTCATCGTCATTATCCTCGTCCTGACAGGGCGAATCTGATGGGCAAGAACGGTATCTATATTCTCAGCGGTGTGGCGATTCTGGTGATCATTGCCGTGTTCGTCCTGAACATGCCGGATAACCGCAGTGGTCCGCAGCGTATTGGTGATGCGGTCGAGACCTTGCCGAAAGGCGTCGACAAGGCGGGCGATCAACTCAAGGATCGCAATCCGGTCGAAAAGGCCGGTGACGCCATCGATAAGAAGACCAATTAAGTTCTGCGGATATTGACGGCGCGATTAAAAAAACCCGTGAGGCCCATTCGGACCTCACGGGAATAAATGTGCTTCGGAGGTTTAGACCGAAGCCGCCAGTTGAGGAAAGAACGGGCCGCGCCTGCGCGAAACTACAGGAACGGCACCTTTCAATACATAGCCTCGCGGCTATGTCCGGAAACGCTCCACGTCAGGCGCGAGCGAAATCTGTTTGAAGCCACTCCCTATAATGTGCGATTTGCCTTGGCGACCTGGCCATACCAGTGACCGGAATCCTTGATCGTGCGCTTCTGGTCATTGGCGAAATCGACATAGGTCAGGCCGAAACGCTGAGTGTAGCCGGCCGCCCATTCGAAATTATCCATCAGACTCCAGGCATGATAGCCGCGCACCGGCACACCATCATTGATAGCACGGGAAAGCGCGTCAAGATGGCCCTTGTAATAGGCGATGCGCTTGGCGTCGTGGATCGCACCGGTCGCATCGGGGCCGATATTGTAGGCGGCGCCATTTTCGGTGATTTCGATCGGCCGGTTGCCGGTGACGGCCTGCATCCGCTTGAGGATATCGTAGAAGCCCTGCGGATAGATATCCCAACCGAAATCGGTTTTCTCATGATCGCCGAAGGCCCATTCGGTATCGGGCAGCAGGAAGCCGGGGATGCCGGAAGGCTTCTTCGCATCCCAGACGCGGGTGCGTGAATAGTAGTTGATGCCGATGAAATCGAGTTCGGCCTGCATCAGCTTGTCGTCGCCCGGCAGGAAGCCCAGCAATTCGTTTTGCCGTTCGGCCGGCAACACACCTTCGGGGTAGGCCCCCGTAAGAACGGACTGGACGAACCACAGGTTCGACAGCTTGTCCATGAAGATGGCAGCGGCCTTGTCGCCGTCTGACTCCGTCGAGGCGATTTGAGGTGATACATCGAACACCGAACCGATCTGGAGCTTCGGATTGACGGCCTTCATCGCCTTGAAGCCCATGCCGTGCGCCAGGTTGACGGTGTGGGTCGCCTTGAAGAAGGCCAGCGGGTCTTTGCGGCCCGGCGCCCAGGCGCCCTGCCAGTAACCGATCTGGGTAAAGGCCTTGGATTCGTTGAACAGCGACCAGTTCTCGATGCGATCGCCGAGGGCGCGTGTCATGATGTTGGCATAGTCGGCGAAGCGCTGGGCCGTGTCACGGTTCGGCCAGCCGCCACGGTCTTCCAGTTCCTGCGGCAGGTCCCAGTGATAGAGGGTCGGCAAGGGCCGGATGCCGGCTTCCAGCAGCTTATCGGTCAGGCGTGAATAATAGTCGAGGCCCTTCTGATTGGCGGGACCGGTGCCATCGGGCTGGATGCGCGTCCAGGCCGTTGAAAAACGGTAGGACTTCAGGTTCATGGCCTTGAGCAGGGCCACATCCTGTTCATATTTGTGGTAGCTGTCGCAGGCCACCTTGCCGGTATCGCCATTCAGGATCTTGCCGGGCGCCAGCGTGAAGCGGTCCCAGATGGATTCGCCTTTTCCGTCTTCATTCCATGCCCCTTCGACCTGATAGGCTGCGGTGGCCGCACCCCAGATAAAGTTCTCCGGGAAGGTGCCTTCGACAAACTTTTTTGCCTTTTTGGCTTCGGCGGTAGCGGGCATGAGGGAGATGGCGCCTAAGGCAAGGGCGGAGGTCAAGAGGTCGCGGCGATTCATAAGGGTTTCCTGTGAGAGCGGCTGCGGTTTGCCCGCATTTGTCTCATAGGTGCTTCAAAATGACATCGATGTCAACGGTGTCGGTGAAAATCTCTAACCTCTGTGTGTCGCCTGTAATATGTGTCGCGACGTTTCCGCCGGCAGGGTGGTCTCGCGTTCGATGATTTCGTGCGGAATGATGTGGCGTACCTGGCGATCGCTGGGCTGAAGCGTATCCGTCTCGGCGTTGAATATCTGAATGCTGCGGCGGGCCATTTCGAGATAGGGCTGGCGCACGGTGGTCAGGGTAGGCCATACGGCCGAAGAGATCGGTGCATCATCGAAGCCGACGATGGCGATGTCTTGCGGAATGCTCAGGCCCTTCATATGCGCCACCGAGCAGGTGGCGGCCGCCATTTCATCATTGCAGGCAAAAATGGCGGTGGGGCGATCCTTCAGGCTGAGCAGGCGCTCAGCGGCCTGAAGGCCGGATTTGAATGAAAAGTCACCGTGCGCCACATATTCGGGTGAGGGACGCTTCAGTTCGTTGGCGTCAAAGGCCTCGTAAAAGCCGTTGCGGCGCAGGATCGAGGCGGCGTGATCCGGATGGCCGGCGATGTGGGCAATCTTCGTGTGGCCCAGGCGCAGCAGGTATTCCACCACGTCGCGCGCCGCCAGCCGGTCGTCCATGGCGACCGATGCATAGTGGCTGTCGGGGGTTGAGGGCGAAATCAGCACGCAATGGATGCCGCGCGATTTCAGGAAACTTTTCAAAGGACCGAAATCGCACAGAGTCGGCAGCAGGATCATGTCCCTGATCTGGGCATCGTTGATGAAGCGGTCGAGGTAGGCCTCCCAGTTCGCCATGCCGGCTTCGTAAAGTTCGACGGCAAGATGCTTGCCCGATTCCATGCAGGCGGTCAGCATGGCGTGGTGGAAGCGGCCCTGGTAGCCGCTGGTCGGGTCTTCGAGCAGAAAGCCAACAGAGGACGGCAGGCCCAGGCGTAATTGACGGGCCTGCGTGTTGGGATGGTAATCCAGACGCTGCATGGCGGCCATTACTTTGTCGCGGGTAGCCGGCTTCACCGCCTTGTCGTCATTGACCACGCGCGAGACCGTCTTCGCCGAAACCCCCGCCAATTCGGCCACATCGTAAATGGTCGTCATATCTGTCTTGAGAGCCCCGGTTTGACGATCCGATCGCCGATTACTGCCGCTTTATACAGGTGATGCAGTTGCGCCACATATGATCGCTGATATCGGTTATTTTGAGATCGCTTTATGACATCGATGACAAATTACTTGACATAAATTAGACAGTTTGCAAATAGTCGATTGTCGTAAAATGACAAGCTTGTCAGATATGTCGCTTTAAAGCATACCTAATTCACAATATGTTTTAATAATATCAGCAAGTTATATTTGTCTTTCGCTGCCAAATAAAATTGTCTGACAGGACAATGGGCGAGGCAGGCATAGGTCCGCAAGGGCGCTGGAGGAGGAACAATTTCGGCTCACAGCCGATTTATCGACGCCCATGCCGCACGTCGGCACCGGACGGCAAAAGCGTACACCTCAAGAACACGCGTAAAGTTTGTAAAAAACTCACATAAGATTAGGGACGAAAACACATGTCTAAAACAATTGGGAAGAGATTGCTGAAGGGCGCGATCAGCGTTGCCCTTATGTCAGGCGTCAGCATGACAGCGCTGTCAACTGCGGCATTGGCCCAGGCCGAAGATGGTCCCGCCATCGCCGCACCGCCGGCCGACGCCACCACAGAAGTCGTCGTTGTCGGTATTCGTCGGTCTCTGCGGTCATCGCAGGACATCAAGAAGAATACGCAGGGCATGGTTGATGCCATTACGGCGGAAGATATCGGCAAGTTCCCCGATACCAATCTTGCGGAAGCCATCCAGCGCATTCCCGGCGTCACCATCGACCGTTCAAATAACGAAGGTTCGCGCGTTACGGTGCGCGGCTTCGGTCCGGAATATAACCTGGTCACGCTCAATGGCCGCTCGATGCCGGCTTCGGTCGGTGGCGGTATGAGTGCCACGCGCTCGTTCGACTTCGCCAACCTCTCGGCGGACGGCATCGCCGGCATGGCGGTTTACAAGACCGGCCGCGCCGATGTGCCGTCCGGCGGTATCGGTTCGACGATCGACGTAACCACGGCACGTCCTTTCAACTACAAGGGCATGACGGCGCAACTCTCCGCCAAGGCGATCAACGATACCTCGTCTGAAGTGGGCAGCGATATTACGCCTGAAATCTCCGGTCTGTTCTCGAATACCTTCGCTGACGGCAAGGTCGGCTTCCTGGTCAACGGCTCCTATTCCGAGCGCAACAGCCGGCTGGAAAACGCCAGCATCGGCGGTTGGTTGCAGAACCAGGACTTCGGCAACGCCACGGTCGTCAACAACAACGAAAACCCCTACGGCAACTACTGGGCGCCGCAATCGGAAGCCTGGGGCTTTGATGACCATGAGCGCACGCGCCTCAACGGTCAGGCCGTATTGCAGTTCCGTCCGACCGACAGCCTGACGGCGACGGTGGACTATACCTACGCCCTCTACAAGGACCACTTCGTTTCGCACACCTCAGGCGCCTGGTTCGGTTACGGCGGCGATCTGCACTCGATGACCATCAACGAGCATGGCACCGCCACCAATATCAATGACACCGGCTCGGACCTGTCCTATTCGGTCTTTGACGATCACATCAAGAACGAATTGAAATCGACCGGCCTGAACCTGAAGTGGGACGCCAGCGACAACCTGACCGTCGATTTCGATGCCCACCATTCGGTGGCCGATTCCGGCGGTGACGGCACTAACGGCAACAACATGTTCATGATCGTCGGGCAGAACCCAGGTATCGCCATCGACAAAATCTTCACGGTCAGCGACACGGACATCCCTACGACAACCTGGACTTATCAGGCCCCGACAACCGTCGACAATCTCGGTACGGACAGCATCCTGCCGCTGTTCGGCCAGGCCAACAACAATACCTTCGAAAACAAGATTGATGAAGTGCGCCTGGACGCCACTTGGCGCAATGCCAGCGACAGCGGCCTGAAGAGCATCAAGGTTGGGGCCGATTACAAGGTCTTCGAGACCCACGCCCTGTCCTATAATTCCGGCAACTTCGCTTATGGCTATTACAATCCGGCAGACCTCGGCCTGATGAAGGCCTCGACCTTCACCAAGGTGGATACCTGCACCCTGCTGGAAGACTTCTCCGGCGGCGGCTGCGATATCGCGATCCCCTATATCTATACCTACGGCCTGGCTCAGGGCGTGGCCGATGTTCAGGGCACATATCCGCACACCTTCGCCTTCCCGACCGATCCGACCAGCGATCACAAGATCCGCGAAGAAACCAAGGCAGTCTATTTCGTCGCCAATTTTGACACGGATTTCAACGGCATGCGCTTCCGTGCTCTGGCCGGCCTGCGTTACGAAGAAACGGACGTGACGGCCAACAGCCTGGAGCAGAAGCCGGTTTCGGTGGAATGGGTCAATCCGACCGAATTCTTCACGCGTTACGCCGCCGATCCCGCCTTCTCGGACATCGAGAAGTCTTACAACGAGTTTCTGCCGAGCCTCGATACCAGCCTGCAAATCACTGACAAGCTGCTGGCTCGTGCCTCGTATTCGAAGACGATCACCCGTTCGGACCTGATGTCGATGGTCGGCACCACCTCGGTTTCGGGTACGCCAAAGCCTGGCGCCCGCACGGCCACGGCGGGTAATCCCGGCCTTCTGCCCTACGAGTCGAACAATATCGACCTGTCGGCGGAATACTACTACACCCGCGACTCCTACGTATCGGTCAACTACTTCTCCAAGCAGGTTGACAACTTCCTGACCCAGACCACGGTCCAGGGACCGATCGCCGGCCTGACCGATCCGTCGAATGGTCCGCGCGCCGCGGCCGCCCGTGCGGCGGTTGTTGCCCGTGGTGACGATCCGACCGCGGCCAATATCTTCGCCCAGATGCAGGCCGATACCGGTCAGTTGACCTTCACCGGCGCCGCCGATGATGAGTTGATCACATGGGATATCACCTCACCGTCCAATGCCAATAGTACGGAAATCCACGGCTGGGAATTCGCCATCCAGCATATCTTCGCGGATACCGGCTTCGGCTTCCAGGCCAACCTGTCGATCCCGACGGGCGGCGCCCAGTTCGACATCGAAAAGATCGGTTCGCAGTTTGCCCTGCCCGGCCTGTCGAAGTCCTACAACCTGGTCGGTTTTTATGAAAAGTACGGCTTCCAGGCGCGTGCGGCCTTCACCCATCGCGGCGAATTCCTGCTGGCCACCAGCCAGGGCCAGTCGTCCAACGAACCGCAGTATGTCGAGGCCTATGACCAGCTTGATGTCAGCGCCAGCTACGATATCAACCCGCACATCAATGTCTTCTTCGACGGCATCAATGTGACCGGTTCGTCGCAGCGTCTGCATGGCCGTTACAGCGAGCAGTTCCTGAATGCCTATCAGGGTGCGGCCCGCTATCAGGTCGGCGTTCGTTACAAGTTCTAGATTCGGAACTTCACCAAAAGAGAAGAGGCCGTCCGAAAGGGCGGCCTCTTTTTATCGGGTAAGGCTCCTTGCCAGATAGGCCCGCACATAGTCGGCGATTTCGGGGGTCAGGCCGCCATAGGCGCCTCGCGCCTTTTCCGGCAGATGGGTCAGCGGATCACCATCCACCTCGAAAATCAGATGGTCGAATACCGATTTCCAGGCGGTTCTCTGCGGCGTCGGCAGGTCTTTCAGGCTGAGCAGGGCGTGCAAAAGCGTATGCATGGGCGGTGCGAAATAGTCCGGCACGTCACGCCACCAGTAATTTACCAGCGCACCGAAAGGCGATAGCGATTCAACACCGTGCCACCACAGGCTCGGGATATAGAGTGCATCACCCGGTTCGAGTTCGGCGATTTCACCGGCCACCGCGGCCTCGGCATAAAGCGGAAATTTTTCGAGATCGGGCGCGCGTGTATCGACCAGGCTGACAATCTGTCCGGCGGGCGTCATGTCCGGCGGCCCGATATATAGGTTTTTCATCTGTTCGATGGGGAACAGGGTAAAGCGTCGCCGTCCCGCTACCACACAGGCGAGATTTTCCGGATTGTCGTAATGCGGGGCGATGCAGGTGCGGTTGCCGATCCAGATCGACTGGATAACCGAACTGGCGGGGATAAGACCGAGCGCGGAATTTTCTGCAGCGAAGCCCGGAATATAGGTGGCCAGCGACAGGGAGCCGGCATATTTCGCCGGCGGATTGGGGGCGTCGAGGTTGGCGATCAGCCAGTCGAGCAGTTCGTTCAGTGACGCCCGCTTCGATTCAAAATTAAATCCACTAAGGTCTGCCTTGTAGGCAAAACGGCCATTGATTTCGGGCGTACCCTCAAACAAGGGGGCGGGCACCCCGTTGTAAAATCCGCCGATATAACCCGCCAGGTCGGCAGCCGATTCGCGGCCTTTCACCACCGCCGGCCAGTGGCTGACCAGGCCCTTCAGAATGGCCGGCCGGGCGCGTGGTTTGATGGTGTTGAGGAAGATGTCGCGGTCGACATTTTCCCATGTTTCTGTCGTTTTGGTGATCATTGTCACGAGCCAGTCCCCACAGAAGTTCTGACGTAAATATATATAGGGAAATCAAAATGATACAACCCGCATCACCGGCATGAAAAAGCGCCTGGGGTCGTCATTTTTTCCTATTTTGGTGTACAGTCCATGGTATAGATTTTGAATATATTGCGGGTATTTCCCGTGACAAAAATACAGGCAGGATCAATGGTCAATCAAGTCGTACTGAACCACGAAACCCATGGCAATTTGCGTGTCGCAACCTATCCTTCTTCCCGCTTCGGTGACGATATCGGCATGGTCGGGGTCATCCTGCGCGAGTATCAGAGACTGGTGGCACATTATCCGATTTTCTTCCGCAAGAATGCTGAAAGCGGCCGTTTCGAGCCCGGCGTCCTGCTTGGTTTCAGCGGTACGGAAAACCTGTATCTGGTGGATGAACGCTGGGATGCCGCCTATGTGCCGCTGCACATCCAGCGCCAGCCGTTCCTGATCGCACCGGTGGGTGAAGGGCACGCCGTCACCATCGATATCGACAGCCCACGTGTGTCGAAAGACAGCGGTGAGGCACTGTTCGCCGCAGACGGCAGGGCAACGGAATACCTGCAAAAGGTGACGTCGGCGCTGAAGGAACTGGCAGAAGGCACCACCGCCGCCTATGCCTATGGCGCCAAACTGGCCGAGTTCGAGCTGATCGAATCCGTACGTCTCGATGTGCAGTTCGTCGATCATTCCGAGGTCAAGCTGGAGGGGCTTTACACCATCAACGCCGACAAGTTGCAGGCTTTGCCGGGGGACAAATTGATCGAGTTGCGTGATCTGGGCTTTCTGCAACTGGCCTATTTCCAACTGGCGTCCCTGAGCCATGTGTCAGGGCTGGTAGCGCGTAAAAACCGACGGATCAGCGGGCTGAAATGATGGAAAAAATGACCTGCTCCGTTGTCGTCGTTGGCGGCGGCACGGCTGGCTGGCTAACGGCCGGGCTGATCGCTGCGCGCCACAAGGGGCATGTGAAGGTCACCCTGATCGAATCGCCGAACGTGAAGACTATCGGGGTTGGCGAAGGCACGTGGCCGACCATCCGCACGACGCTGAAACGCATTGGTGTATCGGAAACCGATTTCCTGCGCGCCTGTGATGGCACCTTCAAACAGGGATCGGAATTCATCAACTGGACGACGGGCGATGACCGTTACTACCATCCTTTCATGCTGCCCAAGGCTTATGACGCCATCAATCTGGCGCCTTACTGGCAGGCCGATCCGCAGGGTTTAAGCTTTGCTGACGCCGTCTGTTACCAGCCCGCTGCCTGCGCGCAAAACCTGGCGCCGAAACAGATCACCACGCCGGAATATCAGGCGATTACCAACTATGCTTACCACCTCGATGCTGGCAAGTTCGCTGGTTTTCTCCGTGATCACTGCGTAGAAAAGCTTGGAGTCTCGCATATCCTGGCTGATGTGACCCAGGTCGAGACAGACGCCGATGGTTACATTACGCAGCTTCAGGCCGGCGGCCGTGAACCGGTTGCGGGTGACCTGTTCGTCGATTGCACCGGCTTCCTGTCCCTGCTGATCGGAAAGCATTACGGCGTGCCGTTCAACAGCGTTTCGGACCGGTTGTTCATCGATACCGCCCTGGCCGTGCAGGTGCCTTATACGGACGAAAATGCTCCTATCGCCTCGGTGACCAAGGCGACGGCCCAGCGCGCCGGCTGGATCTGGGATGTTGGCCTGACCACACGGCGTGGCATTGGCCATGTCTATTCCAGCCGGTTCACGACCGATGATGAGGCGCTGGCCGATCTGAAAACCTATCTGGGTCCGCAAGGCGCGGTGCTGAACGCCGAAAACGTTCGGAAAATACCCATTAATTCTGGTTATCGGGAAGTGACGTGGATAAAAAACTGCGTGGCCGTTGGTCTGTCATCCGGGTTTGTCGAGCCGCTGGAAGCCTCTTCCATCGTCATGGCCGAGCTGTCGGCGCAGATGATCGCCGACCAGTTGCCGGTCAATCGTGCTGCCATGGCCGTTGTGGCAAAGCGTTTTAACGAAACCATCCGCTATCGCTGGCAGCGGATTATCGATTTTCTCAAGCTGCACTATGTGCTGAGCACGCGCGAGGAACCTTTTTGGGTGGCCAATCGCGATCCGCAAACAATTCCGGAAAATATGAAGGATTTATTGGCCCTGTGGCAGAGTCATTTCCCCTGGCATGATGACCTCGATCGTCGCGAGGAACTCTTTCCGACAGCGAGCTTCCAGTATGTCTATTTCGGCATGGGTGGCCGCACCGATCCGGGGTCTTTTCCTGTGACGCCGGACTGGCAAATGGCGCAGGGGCATTTCCGTGACGTGGCGCGGGCGCGTCAGGCAGTCACCGGTCAGTTGCCGGACACGCGCGAATTGCTGAAAAAAGTCAGTCAGTTCGGTTTTCAGAAGGTGTGAGTCGCTGCGCGCAGTATGTGAATTGATGCGGATGGGTCACTTCGGATCACGAAGCGGTCCGGTTCTTTGAACGGGCCTTGAAAAGATACATAAAACCGTATCATATAATAAGACTGGCGTGCAGACGCCCAATAACAAACAGCGAAAACAGTCGAGATGAACCACACTGACAAACCTTCCCAATCTGGCCCTTCGGTCGGAAGCGCGCGCGAGGTTCTGATCGTTGGCGGTGGTGCGGCAGGTTGGATGACGGCGGCCTACCTAGCCAAGCATCTGGGTACCCATCAGAATGGCGGCCCGAAGATCACGCTGCTGGAATCTCCCGAAATTGGCATTATCGGTGTCGGCGAAGGCACCTTCCCGACCATTCGCAATATCCTGCGTTCGCTTGGTATCGATGAGGCCGAGTTCATGCGCGGCAGCCACGCTACTTTCAAGCAGGGTATTCGCTTTGATGACTGGGAAGTGACGCCGGAGCGCGATGAAAACGGCGAGCTGAAGCACAATCACTATTTCCATCCATTCGAGGCGCCCTTCTGGTCGCGTGAGGAACTGAACCTGCTGCCTTACTGGCTGATGCAGGACAAGGCCACTCGCCCACCGTTCGCTCAGGCCGTCACCTTCCAGAAGAAGATCGCCGATGCCGGCCTGTCACCCAAGGGCATCCACCAGGGCAATTTCCAGGGACCGCTGAATTACGCCTATCATTTCGATGCCCACCGTTTCGCCGGCGTTCTGGCGAAATTCGCCAGGGGGCTTGGCGTCCGCCATCTGTCGGGCAATCTGACGGAAACGGTGCTCGATGCTGATGGCGCCATTGGCCATATCGCCACGGCTGAGCACGGCGACATGAAGGCTGATCTCTATATCGATTGCACCGGTTTTCGCGCCGAACTGATCGGCAAGGCGATGAAGTCGCCCTTCAAGCCGATCAGGGATATTCTGTTCACCGATCGGGCAATGACGGCTCAGGTGCCTTACAGCAAACCCGATGGCAAGCTGGAAAGCTATACGATTTCCAGCGCCCATGAAGCCGGCTGGACATGGGATATCGGGCTCAGCGACCGACGCGGCATCGGCTATGTCTATTCGTCGGATTATACGACGGATGAGCGCGCCGAAGAGGTTCTGCGCGAATATATCGGCCGGATCACCGACACGGAAGTCACCCCGCGCCGCATCAGTTTCACGGCGGGTTACCGCCAGCAGCAGTGGGTGAAAAACTGCGTCGCCGTGGGCCTGTCCGCCGGCTTTCTGGAACCGCTGGAATCGACCGGCATGGTGCTTATCGAATCCGCCGTCAACAAGATTGTCGAGTTCTTCCCGTTCAACGGGCCGGCCGATACCTCGGCGCGTATTTTCAACGACCTGATGGTGCGGCGCTATGACACCATCATCGGCTTCATAAAGCTGCACTATGCTTTAAGCAAGCGCGAGGAACCCTTCTGGGCCGATAACCGTAAGCCGGAATCGATTCCTGAACATCTGCGCGACCTGCTGGCCCTGTGGAAATTCCGTCCGCCGTCACGTTTCGATTTCGTGCTCGATCACGAGAGCTTCGCCTATTTCAGCTATCAGTACATCCTTTACGGCATGAATTTCGAGACCGATTACGAGGCAGCGCGCGGCTCGCTGCAATCAGGCAAGCTTGCCGATCAGCTCTTTGCGCGCATCATCTCGTTTGGGGAGCAGGCCTCGAAGGATCTGATGCCGCATCGCGCCCTGGTGGACGCGGTCTACAAGGACGGTTTCGTCGAGCGCCAACCGCCGGACAAGACACTGCTGACGCGGAAAGCCTAATTCGGCTTTACGGTCGTTTCGCGCACAATCAGTTCATGCGGAATGATATGGCGGACCTGGCGATCGCTGGCGGTGACCGTGTCGCCGGCAGCATCGAAGATCTCGATGCTGCGACGGGCCATTTCAAGATAGGGCTGGCGTACGGTGGTCAGGGCCGGCCAGACAGACGACGAAATCGGGGCGTCATCAAAGCCCACCACGGCTAGGTCGTCCGGAATGCGCAGCCCCGCCTTGTGGGCCACTGAGCAGGTTGCCGCGGCCATTTCATCATTGCAGGCAAAGATGGCGGTGGGACGATCGGGCAGGGCCAGCAGGCGCTCGGCCGCTTCAAAACCCGATTTGAATGAAAAATATCCTGATTCCATATAGGCGACCGGCGGACGGGGTATACCTGCGGCGTCATAGGCTTCGTAAAAACCGTTGCGGCGCAGGATAGAGGCGGCATGGTCCGGATGGCCGCCGATATGGGCGATCCGGGTGTGGCCGAGGCTGAACAGGTATTCGACGATATCACGCGCCGCCAGCCGGTCATCCATGGCGACGGAGGCGTAGTGACTGTCAGGTGTCGATGGTGAGATCAGCACGCAGTTTATATTTCTTGATTTCAGGAAGCTTTTCAGAGGGCCAAAATCGCATAGGGTGGGCAAAAGGAGCATATCCCTTATGCCGGCGTCGGTGATGAAGCGGTCAAGATAGGCCTGCCAGTCCGGCATCCCTTGTTCGTAAAGTTCGACGGCCAGATATTTGCGCGATTCCATGCAGGCAGCCAGCATCGCATGATGGAAGCGGCCCTGATAGCCGCTGGTCGGATCTTCGAGCAGCAGGCCGATAGAGGTCTTGCCGCCCATGCGGAGGGAACGGGCCTGAGCGTTGAGGCGGTAATCAAGCTGGGCCATGGCCGCCAGCACCTTTTCGCGCGTACTGGCCTTGACCGCCTTGTCTTCATTGACCACGCGCGACACGGTCTTCGCCGAAACGCCCGCCAGTTCGGCGACATCGTAGATGGTTGACATGATTACGTAAAAACCCCGCTTTATCGGGAGCTTAGACCCATGTTAGCGTTCACGCAAGGTCAGCTCTTGGGATGGGCCGCGGCATAGGCCGCCAGCAGGTGTTCGGTATCGACCTGGGTATATTTTTGCGTGGTGGAGAGCGACACATGGCCGAGCAGTTCCTGAATGGAACGTAAATCGGCGCCTGAACCGAGCAGATGAGTGGCGAAGCTGTGGCGCAGGGCGTGCGGCGTGGCGCGGTCGGAAAGCCCCAAACGTGAGCGCAGGTGCTGGATGCTGGCCTGCACATGGCGCGGGGATAACTCGCCGCCGCGTTTGGCGCGGAAGAGTTTGTCTTCGGGGGCGAGCGTAAAGGGCTGTTGCCGGCGATAGGCTTCAATGGCGTCATGCACCGCTGCCAGCACCGGCAGGGCGCGCATCTTGTTGCCCTTGCCGACGATACGCAGTGTATCGCCGAGGGGCGCATCCTTCACCAGTAGTGACAGGGCTTCGGAAATCCGCAGGCCCAGGCCATAGAGCAGCATATAGACGGCTTCATCACGGGCGTTTTCCCAGTCATCCTTATCGGAATCCATCTGGGTTTCATTGAGCAGGCCCTGCATCTGGTCGATATTAAGCGGGCGCGGCAGGGTCGCTTTCAGGCGCGGACCGCGCATCAGCGCCACCTGGGCGTTGGGCTTGTCAAAATGCAGATCGAGAAAGCTGTGAAAGGATTTAACAGCCGAAAGGTGCTGGGCGAGCGAGCGCGCCGACAGAGGATTATCCTTGGCGCGCAGGTGTGCCATCCACGCGCGGATATCACCGGAGGAAACGGCCACCACATCATCAAGTGTCAGATCGTTCGATACTGAACCGCTGAGATGATCGAGATAATAACGCAGGGCATGGGCATAGGCCTCCAGCGTACGCGGCGAACAGCGCTTCTGGTTCTTCAGCCAGCTCACCCAGGCGATCTGGGCGTCGAAGAGGGAAATCGTCAAAAGAAATGCTCCCCTGCGCCGGGGCGGCTTCCCTCCCCATCCTTACGGAGGGGTAGGAGGGGTGAGAGGGCTTTCTCCATGCCGAACCCTAGAGGGGCGCCAATCCTTGGAAAGGCGTCAGGGAAGGAAGCCTCATAGACGCAGGGGAGCATCCTTGAATTGATAATATAGGCGCGCATGTGGACAATTTTAAGGTCAAACCGTAAGGAATTCTTTAGCCCTTCGACCGGGTTAGACAATATCCGGTAAAACCTTAACTGAGAACGGGCCAGCGGTCGGCGACGCGTTCGACCACGCGGGCGACAAAGGCCACCAGTTCGGCGCCCATATCGGGCGAAAAACCGTCGAAATCATTGGACCCGAAAGCGACGATACCCGGACGGCCTTCGCGCCACAGGGCGATGCGCAGCACGGCGGCGGACTTGATGCGCTTGACCTCATCATCGAACAGCACCCGGCAAACGCCGTCCGGTCCCAGCAGGCTGAGGCCGGTTTCGCCGATGATGTAATCAACGCCGCCGTAATCGAGCGTTTTCCAGCCAAGCGGTACGGGCGCCGTATCTTCCAGGGCGATAGTGGCAGCCACCAGCCCGAAGCGATGGCGTACTTCTTCATTGAGACGGCGGGCGAGATCGGAATGATTGCGCGCTTCCATCAGGCTGAGGGCCAGGCCGTGGGTCTGGCTCTGGGCATCGAAATTGGCCCGGGCGGTCATTTCCAGTTGGCGACGGACGTCGAAATCCTTGAGCGCGCGGGCTTCGAGACGGGAGAGCGCCGCTGGTCCGAAGTCGATCAGGTGCTTCGTCTTGCTTTGCAGGCCAAGCGTTTCCAGCAGGGCGGTATCGCGCTTGATGTCATCCACGTGTTCGATCAGATGGCGGCGCACGGCCTGCCAGCTATCGAGATCGGGAGAGGTAATGCCACTTTCAGTGCTCATGGAAGGCACCATAATGTGGCTTTTCGCGTCTGTGAAGCGGTTTCCGCTTCCGGCTATGACAAAGCGGGGGATTTCGTGTTAGAGGCTAAAAGCATGAGTCCGGCTTCCGATTTGTTTGAAATCCGCGAAAAAGTAACCTTAATCGCCAAGATCGTTGTGCTCGCGCCGATGGCCGAGGCGCTCGATTACGCTGTGCCGGCCGGCATGGTGCTGCAAGCCGGCGAACATGTCATTGTGCCGCTCGGTCATGCAAAGGTACGCGGTCTGGTGATTGGCTTCGAGACACCGGAACCGGATGAGGACCTGTCACGCATCAAGGCGGTGGTGGCGAACCTCGACGATCCGATCGTGCCGGAGGCGAGCCTCAATTTCTGGCTGTGGGCGGCCGGCTGGACTCTGACCCCGCCGGGCATTTTTCTCAATGGCTGTATCAGGGCGCTGAAGATTCCGCGACCGCAGGCGAAACAGGGTTATGTCCTGACTGGCGCGCAACCGACTCGCATGACGAAGGCGCGACAGGCGGTGCTCGATACGGCTCTGGTGCCGATGGGGCTTGGCGAACTGGCCATGGCGGCGGGCGTTTCGACCGGCGTGGTGTCGGCGCTGGAAAAGGAAGGCGTGCTGCAAAAGGTCAATCTGGCGCGTGAGGAAGTTTATCCGCAGCCTAATCCAGATTTCGCACCTGCCCGCCTCAATGACTCACAATCTGCGGCGCATCAGCTTTTGCAGATGGAGCAGGACAAGCACGCCTTCGCACCGGTCCTGCTCGATGGTGTTACCGGCTCCGGCAAGACCGAAGTCTATCTCGAATCCGTTGCCGATATCCTGCGCGCCGATCCAGCCGCGCAGGTGCTGATCCTGCTGCCGGAAATCGCTCTGACCCAGGCGGTGCTTGGCCGGCTGGAGGCGCGCTTTGGCGTCGAGGTCGCGCAATGGCACGCCAATATCTCCAATGGCAATCGCCGGCGCATATGGGAAGGCGTGGCGGCGGGCCATGTCCGGCTGGTGGTCGGAGCACGGTCGGCGCTATTCCTGCCCTATCAACGGCTCGGCCTGATCGTGGTCGATGAGGAGCATGACGGCTCCTATAAGCAGGAGGAGGGCGCGCGCTACCATGCCCGCGATCTGGCGGTATTCCGGGCGCGGCTTGATGGCGCCATGGTTATCCTCGCCTCGGCCACGCCGTCGCTGGAAACCCTGACCAATGCCGAGAAGAGCCGCTATGCCTGGATACGGCTGGAGCAGCGTCACGGCACAGCCGTCCTGCCGGATATTTCGCTGATCGACATGAAGGCGCACAGCCCTGAGAAAGGCCAGAATGGCGAGACCCGCTGGCTGTCCGATACGATGGTCGGTGAAATACTGGCCACCCTGTCTCGCCGTGAGCAGGTGCTGCTGTTTCTCAACCGGCGGGGGTATGCGCCGCTGGTGCTGTGCAAGGCTTGCGGCGAAAAGATGACCTCACCCAATACTGATTCGTGGCTGGTTGAGCACCGCGGGTCCGGACGGCTCGTCTGTCACCTGACGGGCTTTTCGATGCGCAAACCGAAGACCTGTCCACATTGCGGCGCGCAGGACAGCCTGATCTCGGTCGGACCGGGCGTGGAGCGTATCCTGGAAGAGGTGCAAGGCCGGTTTCCGAATGCGCGGGCGGAAGTTTTCAGTTCTGATACCACACCGGATGCGGCGTCATCGGCTTCGCTGATCAAGCGGATCGAGGACAATGAGATCGATATCGTCATCGCCACCCAGGCGGCGGCCAAGGGGCACAACTTCCCCAACCTGACGCTTGTGGGGATTGTCGACGCCGATCTCGGCCTGAAAGGTGGCGACCTGCGCGCCGCCGAGCGCACCTTCCAGCTTCTGGCGCAGGCGACTGGCCGGGCAGGCCGCAAGCTCAAGCCGGGCCGTGCCGTGCTCCAGACCTACACGCCGGAGCACCCGGTCATGCAGGCGCTCCAGCATCAGGACCGCGATGCGTTTTATGCCTATGAATCGATGTCGCGCGAGGTAGCGAAATTCCCGCCCTATGGCCGGCTGGCGGCGCTGATCCTGTCGGCCAAGGACCAGAACCTGCTCAACAAGTTTTCCCGTGAACTGGCGCTGTTCATTCCCAATACCGAAGGTGTTGATGTCTATGGTCCGGCGGATGCGCCCCTGGCGTTGGTGCGTGGCCAGTGGCGCAAGCGCTTTCTGGTGCGGGCGGACCGCAATCGTGACCTTCAGGCCTTCGTTACGCATTGGCTGGCGGCGATCAAACGGCCAAATGCCATCCGGCTGGTGGTCGATATCGACCCGTACAGTTTTTTGTGATATACCAATAATTGGTAGTGGAGCAAAAAGAGGTCTGACATGGGAAAAAACACCTCGTTCGCTTTGGGTGATCATTTCGCCAGTTTTATTGAAACCAAAGTCGAGGAAGGCCGTTATGGCTCCGCCAGCGATGTAGTGCGGGCCGGATTGCGGCTGCTGGAAGAACGGGAAGCCAAGCTGGAAGCCTTGCGCGCAGCGCTGATTGCCGGTGAGGAAAGTGGGCCATCGACCGAATTTGATTTTGACGCGTTCCTGGCTGAGATGAATGAAGTGCACAAAGATCTTCCTGAATGAAGCGGCCGATCTTATCGCCACTGGCGCAGAAAGACCTGCGATCAATCTGGTTATACAGTGCTGAAAACTGGGGTCGAAAACAGACTGACCGTTATGCCGGTTCCATCCGTCAAGATATGCAAGACTTGCGGCGCGGCCGGAAATCGGTAGTGCTGACAATGTTTTGCGACAGGGGTACGCTTGGCGACTGACAGGCTCACATATTATCTTCTACCGGATCGCTGATGGTGGCGTGGATATTGTCCGTATTCTCCATCAATCGATGGATTTCGATCGCCATCTTTAAGCCTTTCGCCCCAGCCTGACCGCTTCTTCGCGCAGGGCAGCGTGGGACGGGAAGAAGCCGCCATCATTGGCGCCGTCACAATTATAGAGCGCCGCCACGGTCAGTTGCGCGAATGGCAGGCTCAGTAGCTGACCGGTAAAGCCATTGATGCGGCCACTGTGGGTAAAGAACGGCTGGCCGTCGATAAAGCCCAGCCGCATGCCCAGACCATAACCGGGTGAGCGGGTGTTTTCGCGGTCCATGGCAAAGGCGCCATCCTTCAGATGTACCGGCGTCAGCATGTCGGCCAGACTCGCGGTCTTCAGGATTTTGCCGGTCATCAGTGCCGAGTGCCAGCGGCAGAGATCGGCTGAGGTCGAGCGCAGGCCGCCGGACCCGCCGGCGAAGCTGGCAGATACCGGCCAGACCTGACCGAAGCCATCACGCAAACCACGATTGGCACGGTGGCCCTCGCAGACATCCGGATCATCGGCATTGAGCAACTCGATCGCCGTGCGCGTCATGCCTGCGGGACTGAACAGGCGTTCCTTGCAGAAAGCCGCCAGCGGCAAACCGCTCAGGCGCTCAACGACGATGCCGAGCAGGGCGAAACCGGTATTGCTGTAGACCCATTTCGTGCCGGGCGGGCAGCGGAACAAAGGATCGGCGGTCTTGATCGCTTCCAGCAAACCGGTCTGGGTGTAGTCGTGAGTCTGTGCCGTCGTCAGCATCTCGGCGTGGCGGCCGCTGAGATAGTCGTCCAGACCGGACGTGTGGCTGAGAAGCTGGCGCAAGGTCATGATGTCGGCGCGTGGGAAGTCCGGAATAAAGCGCGCCAGCGGATCATCGAGCCTGAGCTTGCCCGCTTCCATCAAAAGCAGGATGGCGGCGGCAGTGAACTGCTTGCTGATCGAGGCGATGCGGAAGCCGGTACGATTATCGACCGGGTGTTTCGGCGCGAGTTGCGCATTTCCAAAGCCAGCGGAATAGAGCAGGGTGCCGGCCTTCATGACGCTTAAGGATAGCCCTGGCGTTACATGCCGCTCGATCATGTTCTGGCCAAGATCATCGAGCGATGGCCAGTTCAGCAGCGGTGGCGGTGGAGGCGGCGCGACTGGCTCCGCAACGGGGGCGACCGGTTTGGGAAGGCTGAGATTGGCTTTCGGCAGCAAGGTGGCGCCGGCCCACAGAGTCAGGACGCCGCCGGTCAGGCCGGTGCCGATGCCCGTCAGGACGTCACGGCGCATCAACAGGGCGCGGGGCGATCGGTCGGTCATTACTTAATCCATAGGCTTACTGACCGATGGTGTCGCCGATTTCAGGCGGCGCGTAAAGCCGTCCTGCCGGTAAAATTAGTGGTGATCGCCATTTGTCTTCGCCCGGCCGCGCGCGAACATCTGCAAGGCTTCGATAAAGCCGGCAAAGGCCATGGCGGCGTAGATATAGCCCTTCTCGATATGGGCACCGAAACCTTCGGCGATCAGCACCATGCCGATCATCAGCAGGAAGCCGAGCGCCAGCATGACGATGGATGGATGGCGATTGATGAAGGCCGAGATCGGACCCGACGCCACGAACATCAGGAAAACGGCGACCAGGACGGCGATGATCATGATCGGCAGGTGATCGGTCATGCCGACAGCGGTCAGGATCGAATCGATGGAGAAGACCAGATCGAGCAGCAGGATCTGTGCGATGGCGGCGGCGAAGCCGATCTTGACCTGCGGCTTTTTGTCACCGCCTTCATCCTTATGCTCGGTCGAGTGGTTGATCTCGCTGGTTGCCTTGTAAACGAGGAACAGACCGCCGCCGAGCAGGATGATGTCGCGCCACGAAAAGCCATGGCCAAACAGCCAGGTCACCGGATCTTTCATGCCCGCCAGATGTGACAGGGTGAACAACAGGGCGATCCGCATCAGCAGCGCGCCGGAAAGACCGACGGCCCGCGCCCGTGCCCGCATCGATTCGGGCAGCTTGTTGGTCAGGATGGAGATGAAGATCAGGTTGTCGATCCCCAGCACCACCTCCATGACGATCAGGGTCAGGAGGGCTGCCCAGGCGGCAGGATCGGTCGCGAGGGCGGTCAGGTCGGCCATAAGTCTGGTCTCTCGATATGAGGGCTGCGGCAATATCCATTATAAATAAAAGAATTAGCCTGAATCACAAGGCGCGAAGGTCTACAATTCGGCGGGTCGCGTAACTTTGATCTCATAAGTGGACTTGAGCTCAAGAATCTCAGCCTGTTTGGTTGCGATGGCAAAAACCCTATGCTAAGGAGCCCGCGGCTATAGCCAGCAGAGGCGCT
>FSVH01000255.1_pt1 | contig 39050 bp, 46 predicted proteins | sample 1637631 | NCBI WGS metagenome assembly FSVH01 (sample SAMEA3914814, study PRJEB12502) | metagenome | biome: forest; material: soil | place: USA | collected 2011-09-16 | depth 0.1 m | reverse complement strand
GGCATGGGCGCGGCCCTGGCTGCCGTAACCGATGATGGCGATACGTTCACCCTTCAGGCTGTCGGGCGAAACGTCGTCATTGGTATAGATCTTCACAGTAGTCTCCAAGGTATGGGTATTGAGGATTAAAAGGAACCATCGCGGGTGACCGAGGTCACCATGCGGGCATATTTTTCGAGGGCGCCGGCGCCGAAAGTCTTTTGACCGGGCTTCTGCACTCTGGCGGCGCGACGCATGTCGATATCGGCGAGGATATCGATACGGCGTGCCGCGATGTCGATGTGGATGATGTCGTCGTCATTGACGTAGGCGATCGGGCCGCGGGCCGAAGCGGACGGCGCGACTTGGCCGATGACCGACCCCGAACAGGTGCCCCAAGTCGCTCCAATGTGGCCGTCGGTGATGATCGTGACGCGCTCGATGCCGGCGCCTTCCAGCGCCGCTCCGATGTCGCCGAGGTCGTCGGCGCGATAGGCCATGTCGCCTTCGTGGCGGATGATGACGATGTCACAGTCACGGATGCGACCGGCATGGACCGCCGCCAGGGCGTCGCCGGCGGATTCGAAGACGCGGGCGCGGCCGTCATAGGCTTGAGTTGCGAAACCATCGAGGCGGATGACGCAGCCGGCAGGAGCCAGCGAGCCATGGAGAATCGCGAAATCCTGCGAAGCGCGTACCACGGCAGCCGAACCCGCAAACGGGGTAGCGCTCTGTGTCTTTATCTGGCTCTGCATGTTCACGATAAAATCTCTTATGGTCTGGTTGTCAGTATTGAGATGTGCCAAAAAATCCCGCTCGGTTGGGGAGCGGGAGGATGTATCCTCTTTAGTGCGGGTGTTTAAACCTGCGCTACCACTCCGGAAGCATGCGGCGTACTACGCCCCCAATAAGCAGCGATACGATATCGAGTACGATGACAGCCATGACAAAAGAGGTCGCCAGAGCGATAAGCTCTTGCGTCTTGTTTTGCTTGATGGCGATGGCCGAGGCCTTGGTCATAACTCAACTCCGCGCTGCCCCAGATGGGTGCGTTACAGGCATATAGTCAGAAGTCTGTGGAAATTGCAAAGGAAAAATTGGAAAAATTTTCCGGCAATCCCAGCTATTACGGCGGCGCAGCAAAAGAATTTATCTAAATGTGCCAATATTTGGGTAAATATTTTCAAATTTGCCCACGAAATCACGAAAAACGGCAGGTGGCAGGGGTAAATGCCGCAACAATCTGTCCTCATTACAAATGTGCCGTTCCCTTGCGTCAGGTATCTATTCTTGCCAAGCGTCGCGCGCAGCCTATCATGGGGATATAACAGGGAGAACCATAATGAAGAGCCTCGCCATTGCCGCTGCCGTACTCTGCCTCGCGGCACCGTCGCTCGTTCTGGCGGATACGCCACGAAAGCCTGGCGATTATCCTTTGACCGCCGATTCGCAGGTGAAGGCCGTGGCACATGGCCAGGTAATTGGGCCGATCGAGTTCCATTCGAAGTTTTTCCCCGGCACAGTCAGGCGCTATTGGGTCTATGTGCCGGCCGGCTACAAGGCCTCTGCATCACCGAATCTGCTTGTCTTTCAGGATGGCCAGCGGGCGCTTAATCCGGACGGGCCGCTGCGTATCAACACCGTGCTCGATAATCTGATTGCCGACGGTTCCATTCCCCAGACGATCGGTGTCTTCATCACCCCGGGCAATTTGAGCGCGACCTATCCCGATAATCTCGGCATGGGAAATCCCGATCATCGCGCCGAGGAATATGATGCCGTCAGCGATGATTACAGCCGGATGCTGATCGAGGAACTGCTGCCGGAGGTGGCGAAGACCTATGCCTTCACCGGCGATCCGAAAAAGCGCATCATCGGCGGCACGTCGAGTGGCGCTATCGCGGCCTTTACCATAGCGTGGAACCATCCTGACGCGTTTGGCAATGTCATCAGCATGATTGGCAGTTTCACCTCGATCGGTATGCACCCGGCGACCACGACCACGCCGTTCATACCCGGCGGTGACACCTATCCCGGCCTGATCCGCAAGTCGAAAATCCGCCCTCTGCGCATCTTCATGCAAGACGGCTCGAACGATCTCGATAACGAACACGGCAACTGGTTCCTCTCCAGCCAGCAGATGGTCAAGTCGATCGAATGGGCCAATGCCAATGCCGATCAGTGGAAACTCGGTCCGGCACGCTATGATCTGAAGTATGTCTGGGGTGATGGCAGCCATTCCGACCAGCACGGCGGTTCGCTCCTGCCGGATATCCTGCGCTGGATGTGGCGGGATGCTAAATAATTCAAGAGGCTTTTAGGTGAGGGGCTACGGTTTTCCGACTTCCGGAAGTTCATAGCCAATACAGTGTCGCCATGCATCGATTACGTTTTGCAAAACGCTAGAGAGGGGACGTTTAGGGCCTTCTTGTGGGACGATTAGCACTTCCTCACCACCCATTTTACCCTCTCCGTAGTATCCTTCTCCGTAAGTCCGCCCTGAAGCTAAAACGGCGTCGTTACTTTTAACCATGCGGTCGTCTCTGCGTAAAATTGAATGCTTAAGTGCGTTGGTAACATCCCAGAGCAAAATGACGTCCTTAACAAGGGTTTCACTTCTAAGAACATAACAATATTCTGAGACCCAATACCAAATGGGTTTCGGATCAATTTCTTTAACTTTTTGAGTGCGCAGCTCAAGATCGGCTAAAATTTCTTGAGGTAAAAATGGGGCTTTGTCACTTGCGACGATTTCAGCGAAGTGATGAAGGTAAAAGCAAGCGGCTCCGCCCTCTCTTAACGCAGCATACCGAGCGTTTTCTATGGCAGTTTCGTCGCCCGCATTATGTGCAGCAGTTAGCGCATGTTCTGCATTAAGGTAGGATTGCCAAGCAGGGATGACAATATGATCGAACTGGTCTTTCCAACCCAACTGCATGTACTTTGCCTTTGAGCCGCCACCGCCTCAAACTTGTAGCTTTGAATTTGTACATTGGCAAAAAAGATTGCCATTACAGACATGAGGACTATATAGGGCGCATCCCGCAAAGCCTTGTTCCGTCTATATTTGCTTACACAGGTTACTATCATGCCCGCTTTACGTTCCCGCACCACCACCTTCGGCCGCAACATGGCGGGCGCACGGGCGCTCTGGCGGGCCACAGGCATGACCAACGAAGACTTCTCCAAGCCGATCATCGCCGTGGTGAACAGCTTCACCCAGTTCGTGCCCGGTCACGTCCACCTGAAGGATCTCGGCCAGCTGGTGGCGCGCGAGATCGAAAAGGCCGGCGGTGTCGCCAAGGAATTCAACACCATCGCCGTCGATGACGGCATCGCCATGGGCCACGGCGGTATGCTCTATTCGCTGCCGTCGCGCGACATCATCGCCGACAGCGTCGAATATATGGTCAATGCCCACTGCGCCGACGCCATGGTCTGTATCTCCAATTGCGACAAGATCACGCCGGGTATGCTCAATGCCGCCATGCGCCTCAATATCCCGGCCATTTTCGTTTCCGGTGGCCCGATGGAGGCCGGCAAGGTTATCTGGCCCGATGAAAGCGGCAAAGCAAAAACCCATGCGCTCGATCTGGTCGACGCCATGATGCAGGCCGGCGACGACCGCATTTCCGACGCGCAGGTACAGGCTGTGGAAGAAGCCGCCTGCCCGACCTGCGGGTCATGCTCTGGTATGTTCACCGCCAATTCGATGAACTGCCTGACCGAGGCGCTTGGCCTCTCCCTGCCGGGCAACGGCACGACGCTGGCAACCCACTCCGATCGTGAGCGCCTGTTCTGTGAAGCCGGCCGCACCATCGTCGATCTGTGCGAGCGCTGGTATGGCCAGGACGATGCGTCGGTGCTGCCGCGCTCCATCGCCACCTTTGAGGCCTTCGAGAACGCCATGACGCTCGACGTCGCCATGGGCGGTTCGACCAATACGGTGCTGCATATCCTTGCCGCCGCTCAGGAAGCCGGCGTCGATTTCACCATGCAGGACATTGACCGGATTTCGCGCCGCACGCCGTGCATCTGCAAGGTGGCGCCTGCCTCTTCTGACGTGCATATCGAGGACGTTCACCGCGCCGGCGGCATTGTCGGCATTCTTGGCGAACTGCATCGCGGCGGCCTGATCAATGGCGAACTGCCGACCGTCCACAGCCCATCCCTGGCCGCCGCATTGGCCCATTGGGATATCAAGTCGTCCAACGATTCTTCGGTGGCTGAATTCTTCAAGGCGGCGCCGGGCGGCGTGCGCACCACACAGGCCTTCTCGCAATCGAAGCGCTGGGATGAACTGGACACCGACCGTCAGTCGGGCGTGATCCGTTCGGTCGAGAACGCTTTCACCAAGGATGGGGGACTGGCCGTGCTCTACGGCAATATCGCCGAAAAGGGCTGCATCGTGAAGACGGCCGGGGTCGATGAATCGATCTGGAAGTTCACCGGTAAGGCACGGGTGTTTGAATCGCAGGACTCGGCGACCACGGCGATCCTCAACAACCAGATTGTCGAAGGCGACGTGGTGGTCATCCGCTACGAAGGCCCCAAGGGCGGTCCCGGCATGCAGGAAATGCTGTATCCGACCACCTATTTGAAATCCAAGGGACTGGGCAAGGCCTGCGCGCTTCTGACCGATGGTCGTTTCTCCGGCGGCACATCTGGCCTCTCCATCGGCCATGCCTCACCGGAAGCCGCGGCGGGCGGGCTGATCGCGCTGGTGGAGGATGGCGACAGCATCGAGATCGATATCCCCAACCGCACCATCCATCTGGTGCTGTCGGACCGTGAAATCGCTGAACGTCGTGCCGCTGAAGAGCATCGTGGCGCGGAAGCCTATACGCCGAAGAATCGTGAACGTTATGTCTCCACCGCGCTCAAGGCCTATGCGGCTTTGGTCACCTCCGCCGATACCGGCGCCGTGCGCGATCTGGGGCAGTTGAAGAAGTAAAGCGCGCACCTTCCTGATGATTAAAAGCCTCTCCTGATTATGCGGCAGGGGAGGCTTTTTTGACTCGCCTTTTGCGCGAGGCAGTTGTACGCATACACCTGCCTTCCCGATATCAGGTGGCGTGTATCTGTAGCGTTGCGTATTGCCGCTATCCTCCCTCAGTTCCTTTACGCCTAACCGCGCCGTATCCTGCTGCGCCGGTCATTCCTGTTTCATAATCCGGAGACACCTCATGCGTAAACTCATGCAGTGGGCCGCCGTGCCTGCGCTGGCTATTATGCTGGCCAATCCTGCCTTCGCGGCGGATAAGCCTCACGTCAAGAATGTCGTGCTTGTCCATGGCGCCTGGGCCGATGGCTCCGGCTGGGAAGGCGTCTACAAGCTGCTCGTCGCCAAGGGCTATAAGGTCAGCGTCGTCTCTAATTCCGATGAATCCCTGGCGGGCGACGTGGCCGCCACCCAGCGTGTGCTGGCGCGTCAGGATGGCCCAGTCATTCTGGTCGGGCATTCCTATGGCGGCGCCATTATTACCGAAGCCGGCAATGACCCGAAGGTCGTCGGCCTTGTCTATATCGCCGCCTTCGCGCCGGATGCCGGTGAATCCATCTTCGGCCTGCTGCCGAAGGATGGCCCTCAGCCGCCGATAGAGCCGACTGCCGATGGTTTGGCCTATTTCAATCGTGACGCCTATCTCGCGGCCTTCGCGCCGGATGTGCCAAAAGCAGAGGCGGAGTTCATGGCCGACAGCCAGGTGCCGCTGGGTATTGAAAAGGCCGGCAGCGCCCCAATCACAACTGCCGCCTGGAAGACCAAGCCCAGCTGGTATCTGGTCTCCAGCAATGACCAGATCATTCCGCCGGCGGCGCAGCGCCAGATGGCCGGCAGGGCGAAATCAACCGTCAAGGAAGTGGCCGGCAGCCACGTCGCCTTCATCTCGCACCCCGATGCCGCCGCGGCGATCATCGAGCAGGCGGCCGAAGCGACGGTGAAATAAACGGATCGGACGGAGGGCATGCGGTGCCCATGCCCGCATCCCTCCGGATCGGCATTGATACGGTTGTATGGCCGAATGCGGAGACGGGATAGATCAGTGGTGATGGCGGCAGCGGCGGCGCGGCTTCCTGTGGCGTCAGCGCGATCATGGCCAGCATGCGTTCCGTTTCGGTACGCGGACGCTTGAGCCAGCGGCGTACCTGACGCGCCAGCAAGTCGCCGAGTGGCAGTCCGATCAGGAACGCGACCAGCAGGATCAGGAACCCTTGCAACATCAGGCTAGTCATGGGGCCTGCGTTTTTTATGGCGCATCCAGCGCTCGGCAAAGCCGCAGCCCACACCGATAAGCAGGGCGATCAAAATGGCGCCGCGAAGTTCATATGCCAGATAAATCATGATGCCGGCTTGTCCACATCAGCGCTTGGGTTAAGTGATGAAGGAGCGATATGTGTCTGGGTGACAGGTCCCCAGACGGGTCCATACCCGCCGCGGTCGCTGTAGAGCCCGCCCGTCAGGGTTTCAGCAGAGAAGAGGGCCAGTGTCATATGCTGCGCCGCAAGCCGGAGCGTACGCGGCGCAGGATTGTCAGTATCGGGGGCGTAGATAAAAGTCACGGTCTGGCCATCGATATGAGCCTGGATATCGTTCAGCCCCTTGTCGGATAAGGCGAAATCCATTTCGCTTTGCAGTCGCGCCTCGATGGTCCGGCCAGTTTCAGGCAAGACCAGAGCCGCCAGGAAGACCACCCCCATAACACCTGTAATATAGATCGCGCCTCGTTTCATGCCCGCCCCACCACAAGCTTTATACTGCGAAATCAATAGCCATTTCACGAAAGGTTAACGCTTAACGTGAGGTTGTACAACGATGCGACGCATAAACCTGGCTACTGTTACCAATATAGCGCATTATGAGGTAAAAAAGGCGCGCGACAGGTGGTGTATTTGCTGTAGATTTGATCCGGTAAATGCGGGAGGGTGGAATGGACAGGCGGTTTTTGCTGACAGGTGCATTGAGCGTGGGCGTGCTTGGTTTCGCGGACAGTGCGTTCGCCAAACTTTCAGACAAGGATGCGCAGGCCGGCCTGCGCGCGGCCTTGAAACAGGGGGCGGATACGGCGGTGACGCATGTTTCGCGGACCGATGGCTATTGGGGTGATCCGCAGATTCGCATTCCGCTGCCGAAAACCCTGGCCAGCGCCCAAAAGCTCCTCAAACCACTTGGCCAGTCAGGTCTGTTCGATGATCTCCATCTGCGCATGAATCGCGCCGCCGAAGGTGCTGCACCTGTGGCCCGTAGCCTGTTCGTCAATGCCATCCAGACCCTGACGATCAATGATGCTCTGGGAATCATCAAGGGCGGCAATACGGCGGGCACGCTTTATCTGCAAAAGAAGACCACGCCGGCCCTGACGGCCGCCTTTACCCCGCCGATGGAAAACGCCATGCAGGCCAGCGGCGCTGTCGATTATTTCGACCGGGCGATCAAGCGCAACAACCTGAAAAGCTATTTCCAGACCGACGCCAAGACCTATCTCGGCCAATACGCCACGGGGCTGGCCCTGCAGGGGCTGTTTATCTTCGTCGGGCGTGAGGAAACGGCTATCCGTCATGATCCGGCGAAACGGACAGTGCAAATTCTCAAGACGGTTTTTGGCTGATTTTTAGAGCACGCCATGATGTATATGTTTAAACCATTCACAGCGTATGCTAATTTTAACGGGCGGGCTCGCCGCGCTGAATATTGGCAATGGACCTTGCTGATGTTCGGCGTCAATCTTGCTTATAGCGGCATGCTGCGTATCCTTCCACAAGCCTATATTGCACCTGTTAACTGGATAAGCTGGGCATGGGCGGCGGGCACCCTAATACCTGGTCTTGCCGTTACGGTGCGCCGCTTTCATGATGTCAACAAGACAGGCTGGTGGACATTATTTTTGTTGTTGATGCCATTTCTGTTAATTTACTGCTCTATTGCGCTTTACTTTTTTTCTGCGAAATATGTACCTGGAAAAGGCGATATAAATACCACAAAAGACTACATATGGATGGCTATCCCCGCCATTATCGGCCTGTTTGCTTATATTCCACCGTTCTTTTTTCTGTTGCAGGACAGCAACCCTCAGTCTAATCGCTTTGGCGGCAATCCAAAGAAACCAGGCAACGCAGATGCTGTATTCTAGGCCCGCTTTTCTTCGGCCGCCGCCAGATATGCCAGCACATCGGTTTCGGCCATCGGTTTGGCGAAGTAATAACCCTGCACCATACGGCAGCCGAGGTCGCGCAGGGTCGCCAGTTGCGCCTCCGTCTCCACGCCCTCGATAATACATTCCAGGTCCATGTCGGTGCACAGCGCCGTCAGCGACTTGACGATTTTGAGACTGACCGGATTGCTGTCGATGTCGGTGATGAAGCTGCGGTCGACCTTGATCTTGTCGAGCGGCAGGCGATGGACGTGGCTCAGGCTCGAATAGCCCGTGCCGAAATCATCGAGTGAAATACCGGCGCCCAGGGTTTTGAAGGTCTGGACGGCGGCCTGTGCTTTTTTAAAGTCATGTGAGACAGAGGTTTCGGTGATTTCGAAATCGAGGCGCTTCGGATCGATGCGACTGCGGTTTATGATGGCGATAATCTGCACCACGGTCTCGGAATCCGACAGGTCGTGCGCGGACAGATTGAACGACATGCGAATATGGGCCGGCCAGCGCGCCAGCGCCGCCAGCGCCTTTTTCAGCAAGGTCTTGGTGACGCCGCGAATCAGTCCGGCGCGCTCGGCGACAGCGATGAAACGGTCGGGGCCGACATTGCCGAGCATCGGGCTTTCCCAGCGGGCCAGCGCTTCGAAAGCCATCGTCCGGCCGGTGGTGATATCGACAATCGGCTGGAAAACCATAGACAGTTCGGCGTCGAGATCGGCATTCTGCAAGGCTTGTTCGATCACGCTGTGACTGCGGATCTGCTCTTCGTGTTCACTGGAAAAAATCACCATCTGGCCGCGCTGATGACGCTTGGCATGATAGAGGGCATAGTCGGCGCGTTCGAACAGGGCTTCGGGATCGGTCGCGGATTGCGGATAGCCGGCGACGCCGATGGACGAGCCCAGAAGCGCCTGTGAACCGCCGACCGCATAGGGCAGGCGAATGATGTCGCTGATCGCTGTGCCGAGCCAACGCAACTCATCGCGCGTGGGGCTGCCGGAGACAATAAAGCCGAACTCGTCGCCGCCAAGCCGGGCCAGGATGATGTCATCGCCACAGGCCTGCTTGAGGCGATGCGCGGCCTCGGTCAGGACGCGATCTCCCGTCATGTGGCCGTAGGTGTCGTTGACCGGCTTGAAACCGTCGAGATCGATGATGCCGATGGCAAAGGCGCCGCCCTTTGTTTTCGCCCGCTCGTGCTGTTCCGTCAGCTCGGCGAAAAACCAGCGGCGATTGGCCAGACCGGTCAGGCTGTCGAGATTGGCGATGCGGAAGTTCTCGTCGCCCAGCCGTCGGGTTTCTGCCTGAGAGGCGGTCAGCTTTTCGAAATCACGCGAATAGGTCAGCAAGATGAAAATCATGGCCACGGAAACCAGGGCGAGGTTGATCGAAATGGCGCGCAGGGAGGGGTGGCCTTCGAAGAAAAAGAACAGGATGAAGGGGGTATTGGCCGTCAGGGTCACGCTCAGTGCCGCCGGTCGCAGGTGCATCAGGCAGAAAACACAACCAATGACCGTCAGGGCCATGCAGAAGATGACCTGGCCTTTGGCATAAGGATCGCCGTATGGAAAAAGCATCAGCCCCCAGATCGTGAAGGCAAAGGTCAGGATAGCGGCCAGTTGTGCGGTGATCCGTGTATGCTTTATCACATGCGCATCGTCGAAAACTAGGTGCCGGGTGTTCCACCACCACAGGCATCTGACAAGGCAAAGCGCGCACAGGGCAGACGGCAGATAGACGGACAGCCAGGCGGGGGCGAGCGGCGCGAAGGTCCAGGCGGCCGCCAGTGTATTGGTGCAAAGAATGAAATAAAGCAGGGGTATCTGTTTGGAAAACGCCGCGAACTGCGCGCGCACGAGCGACATGTTCTCAGTCTGGATACGGAACAGTCCCGTGACGGCTTCCAGTTGGAATTTTTTAAACAACAACGCTTGCACCTGCTTCTTCGAGGCTCTGCCGATGGCCTTCGCTGCTTTATGCAGCCCCGCTGCAGGTAAGATAACGCACCAATATGTATAATCGGTTAGTGCCGGGGGCTCATGCAGCCTGTGCCGCCCGCGAATGGAGCGGCACAGGCTGTTAAACCGGCGATCCGCCCTATGCGGCCAGATCGTCCATTTCCTTCTTCACCTTGCCGGAGGTCTCGACCACATTGGCGAAGGTATAGCTGATATTGTCGAGGCTCTCGTTGATCTCGCCGACCGCCGTGACCGCTGCCTGCATGTTGGCGGTGATTTCGCTGGTGGCGGCGCTTTGCTGTTCAAGCGTGCCGGCCACCGAGGTGACATTGCCGAGCACCTCGTTGAGCGAAGTCGAAATCAGGTTGAGCGCGCCAACCACTTCGCCGGTTACCGTCTGCATGTTGGAGATTTCCGATGCGATGGTCTGGGTCGAGCGCGCCGCCTGATTGGCCAGGGATTTGACTTCGGAAGCGACGACGGCGAAGCCGCGGCCCGCTTCGCCAGCGCGAGCGGATTCGATTGTGGCGTTAAGCGCCAGCAGGTTGATCTGGGCGGCGATATCCTGGATCAGGGTCACCACATTGGTCATGGATGTGGCGGATTTATTGAGCGATTCCGCTGAGCTGTTGGCGATTTCAGTGTGTTTGAACACGCCTTCGACGCTGAGGCGGGCATGGCCCATGCTGTTGGAGATATCGCGAACACTCTGCGACATTTCCTCGGATGCCGCTGCCACGCTGTGGATCATCGCGCCGGTTTCGGTTGAGGCGCTGGCGGCGATGCCGGCCTTCTGGTGGGCGTCGGAAATGGTGTTGATGACCGTGCCGAGTTCATGGTTCAGTTCGGTGCCGCGTATCCGGCGCTTTACGGCGTCGGTCGTGTCGGTGGCGAACTTGACCACCTTCACCACCGCGCCGGTATCGTCCAGGATGGGATTGTAACTGGCCTGGATGTAGATTTCCTGCCCGTTCTTGCCGATGCGGCGATACTCTGCCGCCTGGTATTCGCCGCGCCCAAGCTTTTCCCAGAACTGGCGATAGGCGGGCGATTGCGCGTAGTCGGGTTCGCAGAATATGGCATGATGCCTGCCGGCGATTTCACTTAGGTCATAACCTACCGCCGACAGAAAATTGGAATTGGCGGTGAGAATGGTGCCTGTGGGTGTGAATTCGATAACGGCCTGGGCGCGGTCAATAGCCTCGATCTTGCCGTTGACATCGATCTCGCGCAGTCTGGCTTCGGTGATATCGGAGGCGAATTTGATCACCTTGCTCACCTTGCCGGCTTCGTTACGGATAGGATTATAGGTGGCCTGCAACCAGATGGCCCGGCCGCCCTTGCCGAAGCGTTTGAAGACATTGGAAGCGAAGTGGCCCTGACCGAGATCCTTCCAGAATTGTCGGTAAGCGTCCGTTTGGGCATATTCCGGATCGCAGAACAGGCTGTGGTGCTGTCCGGCAATCTCGTTCAGGCTGTACCCGACGGCGCCAAGAAAATTGCTGTTGGCGGTCAGGATTTCGCCTGATGGTGTAAATTCAATGACAGCCTGCGAAGCGTTCAGGGCATCTATAATCGCCTTGGTATCGTTTTGGTCAGTTTTCTTGAAAAACATAATACGCCTCACGCCCCCGATACGGTTACTCTTCCGGATCTTACTTTGGGTGTAGATGTATTGTTATTGGGGTTAACAGAGCGTTTATCCTGTTTCGGTCAGTAGCAGAATACAGATTTCGCAAATTGGATACATAAAAATTGATATGCAATTATTTATAGCTTATTTTACATGTGTATGACTGTATGCAAGTATTATATTTTCGCTTTACGGCTAAGCGCGACTATTGAAACCTGGCTCCAAGATTTCATTCACAAATTGATATGCCAGGGCGCATTTTTTAATTCCGCCAGAGACGCGAATGCACCGTTTATACTTCTCCCATCAGGAGAATAAGGTTGGTAAGTTTAATGGAGGGCAACTCTTAAGTGCATAAATAAAATTTCAAATATACGCGCTTTGGTTGATTATTTTGCCGCGCGAACGGGCGCCTGCGCATTGCAGATATCAACCGCACCGGCAGGTTTGACGAAAAAGGCGCCTGACCGGTTGGCGCGGGCCTGCACCCAGGCGGCAAAGGCCGGGCTGGCGCTGTCCAGTACCTGAAAGGCCGGACGCTGGGTCACCGGCAGGTCCGAAGCCATCTTCGTCGAGACGATTTTTATGCGCTGGCTGTCGTCTTTATAAAAGCCCAGCTCTTCGGTGCCGCGTGGCCGGTCGGTCAGGAACTCCATGCCAGTGATGACGCGCCCGACCACGGCCAGATTGCGATCGAGGTGGCGCGGCGCATGGCCGATCACCGTATAAAGTTGCGTACCTGAACCGGTATCCGGCGCCACGTCGCGCGCCACGCCGATCATGCCATAGCAGTGGATCAGCCAACTGGCATGACCGTCCGTCGCCACCGGCCAGGACTTCACATGGCCGACCGTTTCGGCATAGGCGTCGCGGTAGGGCAGCGCCTTGAAGGACGCCGGTGGAGCGAACTCATATTCCGCCGGCGGCGTTGGATTGATTCCTTTCGCCTCGGTCTTGTCCTCGTCCGGGCGGCCCCATTGCACCACATAGGCATCCTGCACGCGCAGGATCGAGGCGCCGTCGAAATAGCCGGAACGCACAAGCTGGCGGATATTGGCGACGTGGACCGGGGCGAAATCGGGCGCAAGCTGATAGTTGACCACGCTGCCATCGGCGAGGGTCATTACCACCAGGTCTTCCGGTGAAACACTCATCCAGGCGCTGGCCGGCGCGGCATCAAGCACCTCCTGCGGCGAGGCCTGCGTGGCGCTGCCCTGCTGAGTAATAGGCGCGGCTCCGATGAGGAAGAGGGCGGCGGTGCCGGTCAGGAGGAGGCGCTGGAACATGGATGTCTCCGGAAGGTTTCAGCAGAGACTACGCGCTCGCCACGATCCTGCAAGCGAAAATCAATTTTTAACCATGTCTGTTCACCGCGTTTTCGCACCCCTTCGTTAGGGTGCTGGTATCAACCGATGGAGTCTGCCTTGTTGTCGAATATGTCCCGCGCCGTTAAAATGACCTGGCTTGTCCGTGCCTGTCTGGCGGTCCTGACCGTGACCATCGCCATACTGGTTTTCGGGCCGTTCGGCGGGTTGGAGCAGAAGGTTGGCTTCACCGACAAGGAAGCGCATGTGCTGGCCTTTTACGCCCTGACGGGCTTGAGCCTGCTGGCCCTGCCGAAAATCCGCAAATGGGACGTGGCCCTGATCTGCCTCGCCATCGGCGGACTGATCGAAGTGGTGCAGGCCATGGTGGGGCGTGACGGCAATGTCCCCGACTGGCTGGCCGATGCCCTGGGGATTTCACTGGTCATGGCGCCGCTGGTGATGAAGTCGATGCGCCGTTCGATGCAGGGCAATCGTCCGTCGCGCCGTCGCACCGATCGGGTCGGCGCGAATGCCGATGTCGTTGGCAAGCTGCCGCTCTGAATTCCAAAAGAGATATAAAAACGGCGCCGGTAACTCACTTGCCGGCGCCGTTTTGTCTTGCCTGAGTCGCAAGTCCTATTCGACGTAATTGTTGTCAATCGAGGCATAGACGATACCCGGTTGGGCGATCTGAGCCAGTTCCACTGCACCCGTTGCATCGACGCGCGCCTTGCCGTCCACGGCGTAAGCGACGTTGTTCGAGATGTAGTTATAGGTGAAGTAGGTGCTGATCACGCCGTTATTGACCTTGCAGGCCTCGACCTTGATCAGGCGCTTGCTCTGGGCCGGCGCCTTACCGCGCACCTTGTCGGCAACATTGTCGGCGATCTGACGACCGGCCAGTTCTTCCTGGGCGGTGGTACAGTTTTGCGAAGACGGATTGGAAAAGCTGCCTTCGGCGAAAGCGGGAACTGCGAAAAGGGTGGCGGCCAGCAAGGTGGTGCCGGCGAGGACGGTGATGGATTTCATCATGGGACACACTCACAAGGTTGAATTGCGGTTTCTGGGATGTCACAGCCGGGGAGGGGGCTGCGACAAACCGAGGCTGCACCATAATGACAGCGCTGTCATTAATAAATATCGCGTTGCAACATTTTGTGATCGTATACGATTGTTGCGAATATAGGGGTGAAAGCAAAACACCAGGAATTGGGTTCCCGCGGCCCACGATCATGTGTTACATTTCCTGAAAGTGGGGGGATAATGATGCAGCAAATTGGCGATTACCTGATAACCAATCCGTGGCTATGGATTCTGTTTGCCGTCGGTTTTCTGTGCTGGATCTGTGCGGTCCGTCTCATCTTCACCTCGCCTAAATTTTTGCGCAAATGGCTGTGGTTCCTGTTCTCCTTGCTCAATTTTTCGTGGAGCTGGAATATCTCGTCCACTACATTTGTAAGCATCGGCATCCCGCTTGGCGCGTTTTACATCCTGTGGTTCTGGCGATTTGGCCGCGCACCTACACAAGAAGAACTGGCGAAGCATCCCTTGCCCGTCAAAAATGCTGCGGGTCCGAAAGGGACGCTGGCGCAAAGGCGAACTCTGTTCGTGGCTTATATCCTGGCAGCCATTGCGTCGCTTATCATGGGCGCGTGGTGCCTGACGGGCGCTCCCGAAGATTTGATGGTGTCGATATTAGGTGATGCTGCGCCGACCATGCCTGCGGAATTCAGGAACGCTTTTGACATGATGCGCATTCCACAGGCGCTGATGGGGGGTGCGCTCTGCGGTGTATTTATCTTCTTGTCATTCCGCCCCTATTGGTGGGGCAAGCTTTTGTGCGTCTGGGCAGGTATCAGCTGGCTGGGATTTTCCGGCGCCATGTGTCTGCTGTCGGGTTATGACAGTCGTCTGCTCTGGATATTAATGGCAGGCGTCATAATGCTCCTGGCCGCTATCCTTCACCAGATCGCTGATCCCCGGTTCGGAGGGACCTATCCGCGCAATCCTTAAGCCCGTTCGCTTTTCAGGGGCCGTGATAACAAGGCCTCGATAGCGCGGGAGACATCCATCTCGCCGGTCAGAACCGCATTGACCGCCTCGCAGATCGGCAGCTCGACCTTATGCTTGCGGCCGAGGTCAACCACGGCCGGGGCCGATTGGACACCTTCGGCCACCGACACCTTACCTTCGAGAAATTGCCCCAGTGTCTGGCCTTGTCCGAGCGCCAGACCGACGCTCATATTGCGCGATTGCGGCGAGGAGCAGGTGAGCACCAGATCGCCTAGTCCGCACAGGCCGGACATGGTCTCGAAGCGCGCACCCAGGGCCATGGCCATGCGTGACATTTCGGCGAATCCGCGCGTGATCAGGGCGGCATGGGCATTGCGCCCCAGTCCCTTGCCTTCGGCGATACCGCAGGCGATGGCGATGACGTTCTTGATCGCGCCACCGGCCTCGGCGCCGATCAGGTCGGTCGATTGATAGGGGCGGAAGCTGGGACCGGCGAGGGTGGCGGCGATACGCGCGCCCAATGCTACATCCTCGCAGGCGATGGTGACGGCCGAGGGCAGACCCATGGCCACTTCCTTTGCGAAATTCGGACCGGCCAGCACGCCGGCGCTGGCCTCAGGCAACACCTCTTCCAGCACCTCGGTCATCAGGGCGTCAGTGCCGCGTTCGACGCCCTTGGCGCACAGCACGACCGGCAGGCCGTCGCGGACATAGGGTTTGAAGGCGGTCAGGGTGGCGCGCATGAATTGCGCCGGCGGCACGGCCAGGATCAGGTCACACGCCGCCAGATCGGCAAAATCGCTGGTGGCCGTGATATCGTGGGAAAGTTTGACGCCGCCGAGATAGAGGCTGTTTTCGCGGTTTTCGTTGATCGAGGCGACGACCTCGGCCTCGCGGGCGTGAAGTATGACCTTATTGCCGCCAAGGGTGGAGACCTGCGCTAGAGCGGTGCCCCAGGCGCCGGCGCCGATGACACCGACCTTGCTGAAGGTTTGAACTGTCACGCTTTCGCTCCCTTGCGGCCGGAATATTTATGGATCGGCGCATTGGCGGCGCTGACCTCGTCGAGCGGCCAGCGCGGCCGCGCGATGGTGCTCATGCCCGACGCGGTATCGGGGAGTGCACCCTTGCCTAGCTTCTCGAAATGTTCAAGCCCTGCCAGTGCGATCATGGCGGCATTATCGGTGCAATATTTCAGCGGCGGGGCTTTCAGCACGAAGCCGTTTTTCTTCGCTGTGGCGGTCAGCGCGGTGCGCAGAGCCTGATTGGCCGCCACGCCGCCGGCCACGACAAAGGCCGGCTGGGTCACATTATTTTGCTCTTTGAAAAGTTTCATGGCCCGATCGGAGCGCTCGACCAATTGCCGCGCAATAGCCGCTTGCACCCCGGCGCAGAGATCGGCGCGGTCCTGTTCAGTCTTGACCTCGGCGTGGGCGATCAGGGCAGCGGCGGTCTTCAGGCCGGAGAAGGAGAAGTCGCAATCCTTGCGGCCCAGAAGCGCGCGCGGCAGGGTGAAGCGCATGGCGTCACCGGTTTTCGCGCAGGCTTCCAACGCCGGTCCGCCGGGATAGCCCAGCCCCAGTACCTTGGCGATCTTGTCGAACGCCTCGCCGGCGGCGTCATCGATCGTGGTGCCGAGGCGCTCGTAATCGCCAACGCCTTTCACAGAGAGAAGTTGGCAATGTCCGCCGGAAATCAACAGCAGCAGGAAGGGAAACTGAACATCCTCGGTCAGGCGGGCGGAAAGCGCATGGCCTTCGAGATGGTTGATGCCGATCAGTGGTAAGTCACGCGCCAGAGCGAAACCCTTGGCAAAACTCAAGCCCACCATCACCCCGCCGATCAGGCCGGGACCGGAGGTGGCGGCGACGAGATCCAGCGCCGGTTCACCGGCTTCCGCCAGTGCCTGCCTTGCCAGATCGTCTATGGTTTCGACGTGGCTGCGCGCGGCGATTTCCGGCACCACGCCGCCAAAAGCCTTGTGCTGCATCACCTGCGAATGAATGACCGACGACAGCACATGCGTGCCCGCGTCGTCACGGCGCACCACCGCCACGGCGGTTTCGTCGCAACTCGATTCAATGCCCAGGACAGTAATGCTCATGGTGCTCCTAACACCTGCCATATAGTCGCCCGTCAAGTCTTTTGCATTGATCATGGGCGACAAAGTGCTAGTGAAGGCGCATGAGCACGCTGAAAATCGGTACCCGCGGATCGAAACTGGCCCTGACCCAATGTGGCTGGGTGCAAAGGCAGATCGTGGCCACCATGGGATTTGATCCGGCAAAAGCCGACGACATCGCCCCCCTGACCATCATCACCACGCAGGGTGACCGCATTCACGACCGCCGCCTGATCGAGGCCGGCGGCAAGCAGCTTTTCACCAAGGAAATTGAGGATGCCCTGCTGCGTGGCGATATCGACGTGGCCGTCCATTCGCTGAAGGACATGCCGGCCGCCGAAATCCCCGGTCTGTCGTTGTGCGCCATTCCTGTGCGTGAAGATCCGCGCGACGCCTTTATCAGCCTGCAATACGAACGCGTCGAGGATATGCCGGCTGGCGCCAGACTCGGCACGGCCAGCCTGCGGCGTCAGGCCCAGATGCTCAGCGTCCGCCCGGATCTCGACATCGTCATGATCCGCGGCAATGTCGATACGCGGCTGGCCAAGCTGGCTGCCGGCGACTGCGACGCCATGCTGCTGGCGGCGGCGGGTCTTAACCGCATGGGTCTGAGCGCGCATATCCGTTCCTATATCGACGCCAATATCCATGCCTCTGCTCCCGGCCAGGGCGCGCTGGCCATCCAATGCCGCACGGAAGACCTCGGTGCCGAGTGGATGCGGAAACTGCATCACGAACCGACCTTCCTCGCCGTTAAGGCCGAACGCGGGGCGCTCGAAGCGCTCGAAGCTTCGTGCCGCACGGCAGTCGGGGCATACGCGAAAATTGACGGCGACACCTTGTCCCTGTTCGTCGAGGCCCTTAGCGCGGATGGCAAAACCCGCTGGCAAAGACGCGAAGCCCTGATCAATCCTGATGTCCTGAGCGCCCGCAATCTGGGTCTGCGGCTGGGCATCGAAATCAAGGTTGAGGCCGGGCCTGATCTCATTCAGATCGGGGGCTAAGGTGACCGATTCCGCGCCGCTCGTCTGGGTCACACGCACCGCCGAGGGGGCCAGACGAACAGCGCGCGCGATAGAGAGCAGGGGTTACCAGACAATCGTCGCGCCGGTGCTGAAGATACAGGCACTGAAACCCATCATCGATCCGCACAGTTTTGATGCGGTGATTTTCACCAGCCGCAATGGCCTGAATGCCTTCAGCGCCCTGTGCAGCCGGCGGGCATTGACCGCCTGGTGTGTCGGTGATTCGACCGCCGCGGCGGCACGCGAAAAAAGGTTCCAGCAGGTGATCAGCGCCGAGGGCGATGTCAGGACCCTGACGGATCTGATCCGTACACAGGCCGACCATCACAGCCGCCTGTTTTACGCGGCGCCCGCAGAACCGGCTTCGGCGCTTGGCAAGGCCTTGCGTGCCGATGGGTTCCAGGTCAGCGAGGCGGTGGTTTACGAGACACAGTTCGTCGTGCCGCGGCTTAATCCGGCCGATCTGCCACACATCAGCCATATCCTGATCCAGTCGCCCAAGGCCGGGCGTGCCGTAGCCGAAGCGCTGATCGCTTATCACGATAAACTTTGCTTCCCCAATCTCTGCTTTATCTGTATTTCTGAGGCGGCATGGCAGGGTGTGGAGACAGGTTTGCGCCACAGCGCTGTGGCGGAAATCAGGCAGGCCACAGAGGCGGGACTGAACCGGCGCATTGCCGCTACACCGGACGAAGCCGCCATGCTTAGACTATTAGATACGGACGGATGATATGAGCGACCCGCTAAATACCAGCGACATTACCAACGCCGATGCGCAAGACTGGGCGGACCCGAAGACCACCAGTATCGCCCGCCTGATGGCCTTTTTCATCCTGCCGTCGGTGTTTGTTCTTATTGCCCTGTTCGCGGTGTTCTGGGGGCTGACGCATCAGAAGAAGCCGGCGGCCGTTGCAGCGGCACCTGTTCCCGCCGTCAGCGCTCAGGTAACCACTGGCGCCGCCACCGACAAGGACACCCAGATCGCGCAACTGCAAGGCCAGCTTCTGGCTCTGCAAAACCAGCTTCACCCGGCTGAGGGCGCGATCGCTCCGGCACCGCCCTATTATACCCCGGACCCGAGCGCACTGGCGCAGCTTTCCGCGCGTCTCGATCGCGTCGAGGCCGCTCAACACGAACTGGTGAAAGCCACGGCCGCCGCCTATGCCGCGCGCAGCCTGCAACTGGCGGCGAAAAACCAGCAGCCTTTCCTGTCGGAACTGGCCGTGGTCGAGCCGGCGCTGAATGATCCGGCCGTCGTGGCCACCCTGCGCCCCTATGCGGAAAAGGGCGTGCCGAGCGAGGTCGCTCTGGCCGTCACCTTCCCCTCCATCGCCGCGCGCGCCAATATTGCTGCCAAGGCCGATGACGGCAAGAATGGTATTCTCGACAAAATCCGCCATGCCATCGGCGGCTTCATCTCCGTCCGCCGTGTCGGCAATCCCGGCGGGCAGGGCGCGGAGGCGATCCTCGAACGCGCCGAAATCCGTCTCAATAACGGCGACCTCAAGGGTGCCGTCGCCTATCTCGACACCCTGTCCCCTTCGGCACAGAAGGCGCTGTCGCCGTGGCTTGAACAGGCGCGTGCCCGCGTGCTGGTCGATGACACCACGCGCCGCATTTCGGAAACCGCGCTCAACCACCTGAGCCAGATGACCAATGTGCCAATAAACACCTCCGGCGCGCCGCTCGGCAATGGGGGCGTGCTTTGATCCGGACCGTTCTTATTCTTCTGGGCATTACCGCCCTGGTTGCCCTCGCCATAGCCGGCATCAGTGATGCCGGGATGGCTTCCCTGGTCTGGCTTGGCTACCGCGTCGATACCTCGGCGGCGGCGGCGGTGATCATTATCGGTGTCATGGCCTTTTGCGCCGTTACCTTCTGGAATATCGCCCTGTGGCTGTCCCGGTCGCCGCAGCGTGCCGAACGCGCCCGCGCCGCCGCCCGTCGCAAGCAGGGTGACGAAACCCTGACACGCGGCTTTCTGGCTGTGGCCAGCGGTGACGGCGCCGATGCCCGCCGCCAGGCCGCAAAAGCACTTGATGTCTGCGATAATGTGTCGCTCGTCCGTATCCTGACTGCGATGGCCGCCGAACAGTCCGGCGACGACATGGCGACAAAGACTGCCTATTCGGCGATGCTGAACGTGCCTGAACTCAAGGTGGCCGGTCTGAAAGGCCTGATGCAACTGGCGAAAAGCCAGGGTGAGAAGGCTGAGGCCGTCAAGCTGGCCGCCGAGGCCTATAACCAGCCCAAGCCCGTCATGTGGGCCTTCGAGACCCTGTTTGAAGCCCGCCTCGAAGCCGGCGAATGGGCCGAAGCGCTCGACTTGATTGATGGGGCGCTGAACCGCAAACTGATCTCGCCGATTTTCTCGGAACGGGCCAAGGCCTCGCTGATGGCCGCTTCCTCAACGCGGCTGGAAATGTCGGACGATGTCCAGATGCGCGAGCAGGCGCTCGATTACGCGCTGCGTGCCGCCAAGTTGCAACCCGCCTTCACGCCGGCGGCTGTTATTGCCGCGCGTCTGCTCGGCAAGGCGAAGAAGCTTGGCCGGGCAGAGGATGTGCTGGAGGCTGCCTGGGGCGCCCAGCCGCATCCGGCTATCTGGCTGACCTATCGTGATCTGGTGTCGGACGAGACCCCGAAGGAGCGCGCGCGTCGTTTGCAAGGCCTGATCGACCGCAACAGGACGCACCGCGAAAGCCGGATGCTGCAATTGGAACGCGCGCTCCTGAGCGGATCAAAACCGGATATCACCGCCGCCATGACGGCGCTGGCCGATGATGCCGCCGAGGAAAAGCTGACCAAACGGATCAGCGGCCTGATGTCGCGCGGCGCGCAGGCGCTGGGCGATCTCGATACGGCCCGTACCTGGGTGGCGCAGGCCGCGCTGGCGAAAGGTGAGCCCGAATGGTCGGATATGGACGCGCAAGGCATCGCCTTTGCCTACAGTGCCTCGGACTGGAGCGACCTGATCCTGACGTTCGCGCGCAACGCCACGCTCGCTCATCCGCGTTATGAACGTGGCGAAAAGGGCCTGCCGGAAGTGCCGGAATTGTCGTCGCGCTATGTGCCGTCCATGCCGTTCATCAAGGCGACCCGCAAAAGTGCGACCGGCCGGATCAACCCGATTCCGCAGCCGGACGATCCGGGCGATTACGATACGGCGATTACGGGGCAGGATCTCGATGTGATCGATGTGCCGGCGGTAAAGGCTGTCCGCCCCCGCCGCACGACGGCCCGGACGAAGAAATAGCAACAGCTTCTTTTGATTAGCCTCTTGGCAAGGCGCGCGGAGATGTGTAATGAACGCCCCTGTTCGCGCGCCAAGTGCCGTGAGATTGTTTCCGGGCCGCTTTAGCTCAGCCGGTAGAGCACCGCATTCGTAATGCGGGGGTCAGGTGTTCGAGTCACCTAAGCGGCACCAGAATTTTTTCCTTATTTTTCAGTTGTTTTATAGCCGGAAAATTGGTTTTGTGGCACAGCCTGTGGCACAAAATTTGGCGGTCATATTGGGAAGAATAGCTTAACAAAGGCGATTCTATCCCCTTAACAGCCTCAACGGCATGAACCCTCTGGCGGTGACATCGATGAGCGATTAGCGATGATCGGTCGCTATGATACCTAAGACGCGCCTATATTGTGGCGGTAACTGCCATAGTATTTATCAATGCTTAAACCGAGGCTCAAAGAGTGTCGGTCGGCATTGAGAACGCGCATATCGATGGGATGTCACCGGCTCGGCCATGAATGAATGGGCTGCGGTCCCATTCGATATTCTGACATGTAAAGTCGGGATGCCTGTAAGCCCTGTCGTCGCTAAACATAAAGAAGCCGTATTTGGTGAGTTGCCAAAGCATCTGTATGGATGACGTCTTAACCCGTCGCAGTGGCCGGTTCTTCTTCAGTCAGGAAATATTCCATGAGCGTTGAAACCCTAATTATTTGGCTCGTCATCGGCGCGATTGCCGGCTGGATTGCAGGCGCTGTTGTCAAGGGGGGCGGATTCGGCCTTATCGGCGATATTATAGTGGGTATTGTTGGCGCCGTCATCGGTGGCTGGTTGGCCGGCGTTTTGGGCATACATATAGGCGGTGGAATCATTGCCACGATTATTACGGCGACCGGCGGCGCGATTGTCCTTCTCTTACTCGTGCGACTAATTCGTCGGGCGTGATCCATCACCGCGGGAATGTCGCTACATTTTTTACTCAGTCCCAGTTGAAAACCAGAAGTCTGGAACGCGTTATCGCGCAGAAAGCAATAAGGCCGAACCCTTGAGTTCGGCCTTATACTATTCCCCCTCAAACTTCGCCACATCGTCGAGCAGTCCCTTGACTGCCACGTCTATGATCTGCTGACCCTGTTCGATGGTCGCCAGTGACGAATCCGAGCCGATACGGCCGTCAGGGAAGCGATTGCGGTAATCGAGGGCATCGCGTATGGGGCCATTGGGGGCGATCTGTGGTTCCATCACAGCGGATTTTACGAACTCCGGATAAGCCGCGAAAGTGACCGCGATCTCGGAGGGCGTGGCGTGGCTGCCGTGGCCGGTCGGGTAAAGTTTGGCGCACAGGCGCGAAATACCCGGCAGGTCCCACCAGTTGCGCAGTTTGAGGATGAACGGGCAGGGTTGGCCGGAATAGGAATAGTGCGAATAGATTTGTGAAAAGGTCGCTTCGATGGTGGCGACATTACCGCCATGGCCATTGAGGAAATAGATACGGTCGAAGCCGTGGCGGGCCAGTGAATCCACCCAGTCCTCGATGGCCGACATGAAGGTGGTCGGGCGCAGGGAGATGGTGCCGGAAAAACCGAGGTGATGTTGGGCCATGCCAATATTGAAAGTCGGTGCGATCAACAAATCACCGGTTTTCTCAGCAGAATGAGCGATGATTTCCGGGCATAGCCAGTCGGTGCCGAGCAGGCCCATCGGACCGTGCTGCTCGTTGGAACCGATGGGGATGATGACGGTGCGCGAGTCTTTCAGGCGGTCATCTATCTCTTTCCAGGTGGACATGGCCAGCAGCATTGGGGAACTCCTTAGTATCAATTGCGATGACCATACGCGTCACGTGGGGGCCAAGGCAACCATTGCCGTCGCCGCCGGCATCGCCAGCGGGTCAAACAGTCTCGTGCGGCCGTATTTTTCGCATTGGTCTTATAGACTCTGGAATCCGTGCGTCTTAAGGTCGCGCCAACCAAAAAAATGCCTCGCAGACGACCCAGGAAATACCAGATGTCCGATACTTTTTTCCGCGTTCCCGCCGATTTCATCCGTCCGAAGACCCTGACCGCCGATGGCCTGGCGGCGCAGCACAAGCTGTTCGACACCGATCCGGATGCGCACTGGCGCACGCTTGGTGACGCGTTGCATTGGGTACAGCCCTACAGCAAGGTCAGGGACGTGTCGTTCAATCGCGAAGACTTCCGCATCCGCTGGTTTTACGATGGCGTGCTCAATGTTTCGGTGAACTGCATTGATCGCCATCTGGCGACGCGCGGCGAACAGGTGGCGCTGATCTTCGAGGGCGATGATCCCTCGGTTTCCTATTCGATCACCTACAATCAGCTCGCCAAAGAGGTCAACAAGCGCGCCAATCTGCTGAAAAAGTACGGTGTGAAAAAGGGTGATCGCGTCACGCTCTACCTGCCGATGGTGCCGGAAGCGGCTTATTTCATGCTGGCCTGTTCGCGCATTGGCGCCGTGCATAATATCGTCTTTGGCGGGTTCTCGCCGGACAGTATCGCCAGCCGGATTCAGGATTGCCGGTCGGATGTCGTCGTCACCGCCAATGAGGGCTTACGCGGCGGCAAGGTGATCCCGCTCAAGGCCAATGTCGACCTGGCCCTGTTGCAATGCCCCAATGTCCAGACGGTGCTGGTAGTCGAGCATACCAAGGCCCATTACCTGACCCATGGCGGTCGCGATGTCAGCGTGGCCGAGGCGCTGGAAGGCATTTCCGATGAGTGCGCGCCGGAGCCGATGAACGCCGAAGACCCGCTGTTCATCCTCTACACCTCCGGCTCGACCGGCAAGCCGAAGGGCGTGCTCCATACCACCGGCGGCTATCTGGTCTGGGCAGCCTACACGCACAAGACCGCCTTCGATTATCAGGATGGCGATATCTACTGGTGCACCGCCGATATCGGCTGGGTGACGGGCCATTCCTATGTCGTCTACGGTCCACTGGCCAATGGCGCCACCTCGCTGATGTTCGAGGGTGTGCCCAATTATCCGGACAATTCGCGCTTCTGGAATGTGGTCGACAAGCACAAGGTCAACATCTTCTACACGGCGCCGACCGCCATCCGGGCCCTGATGCGCCATGGCGAAGCACCGGTGAAGGCGACCTCGCGCGCCTCGTTGCGTGTGCTGGGCTCCGTGGGTGAGCCGATCAATCCGGAAGCCTGGCTATGGTATCACCGCGTGGTTGGTGACAGCCGCTGTCCGGTGGTCGATACCTGGTGGCAGACTGAAACCGGCGGTCTCATGATCACGCCGGTGCCGGGCGCCACACCCCTCAAACCCGGTTCGGCGACAAAACCGCTGCCCGGTATCGTGCCGTGCCTTGTCGATGCCGAAGGACAGGTGCTGGAAGGGGCGGTCGAAGGTAATCTGTGTATTGCCGATAGCTGGCCGGGCCAGATGCGCAGTGTCTATGGCGACCATCAGCGCTTCCTCGATACCTATTTCTCGACCTATCCCGGCAAGTATTTCACCGGTGACGGCTGCCGGCGCGACGAAGACGGCTATTACTGGATTACCGGTCGCGTCGATGATGTGCTCAATGTCTCCGGTCACCGCCTCGGCACGGCGGAGATCGAAAGCGCGCTGGTCGGCCATGCCGGCGTCACCGAGGCCGCCGTGGTAGGTTTCCCGCATGATATCAAGGGACAGGGCATCTGGTGCTATGTCACGCTCAAGGCGGGCATCGAACCGAGCGATGCGCTGAAAAAGGAATTGCGCGATCATGTGCGCGCAGAAATCGGGCCACTGGCTTCGCCGGATGTTATCCAGTGGGCGCCCGGCCTGCCGAAGACGCGTTCCGGTAAGATCATGCGTCGTATCCTCCGCAAGATCGCTGAGGGACATCCCGATCAACTGGGCGATATCTCGACCCTGGCCGATCCGGCGGTGGTGGCTGATCTGATCGAGGGCGCGAAAAACCTATAATTTCGCAGCCAGTATTTCGACCTTGTGTATAAGGGGCGTCCGGTCGAACAGATCGGGCGCCTTTTCCATGAGCGCCGCGGCCACCTGACCGGAAAGGTGAGCGTCGCGGTCATGATCATTGGCGAAAGTGTCGAAAATGGCGAACTGACTGTCGGTCAGTTGCAGGGCGTACCAGCCGGTGGTGCCGGTCTCCGCTTCGACCAGCGGCAGGGCGCCGCGCAGAAAATCGGCGACCTCATCAGCCTTTCCGGGCTTGGCATCGAGCGTAACGAAAATGCCGAGCTTGCATCTGGCGGGCGTAAGCGTTGTGGTATCCATAAAAAAATTCCTGTGCTGAGGGATGCGCCACGCAAACTGACAGGCTTGCTATTGGCGAACAATAAGGGCTGGGCGGCAGGTCGTAAAAAAGGTGCAAGGACGGCTTACCGGCGCTTTATAACCGTCTGCCTATATCGAAACGCCGTTCTTATGGCGTGTGGCCTATACTGATCCGTCTACAGATATAAAAGGAGACGCGCCATGATGCCCGATACCTTTAATACGGATATGCCGCAAAACCCCGACGAAGCTCGTGCCGAAGACGACCCGCAAGCCACGCAAGGTCGTGAACCTCACCTCGCCGTTGACGAGACGCATGTCGGCAAGAAGGTCTTTTCGCCAAATGAGCTGAATCAGGCCGGCGAGGACAAGGAATATTTCCATCCGGATGGTGGCCACAAGTTTCACGCCCCGAAGGACGCCAACCAGCACGCCATCAAACCGGATGTCGAGGTTACGCCGGATAATAAAATCAAGCCGATAGGTTAGGCTTTCAGCAGGCCGCCGAGCATATCGCCCAAACCGCCTTTACTTATGGCTGAACCCAGAATGTCGCTGATCCCGCCTTGTGGCAGTTGACCGCCGGGTGTCAGGTGATCGATCAGGCCGGGCAGAGCATTGGCCAGTTGTGAGCTGTCGATACCCATGGCGTGGGTCAGGTTCTGTACCTGTTCGGAACCCAGAACGGTCGTGATCTGTTCGGAGGAGATCGGCAGGTTGCCGCCGGTCCCGACCCAGGACTGGACGATTTCACCCATGCCGCCCTGCTCGAACTTGGCGACAATGCCTTGCAGCCCGCCATCACCCAGATGACCGGACAGCTTTTCGATATCGAAACCACCGGGGCCGGAGGCGGCACCCAATATATCGTTCAGCAGGCTCATGGTGTTTTCCTTTGCGAATTTCGGATAAGCGGACTACGCGCCGGATTTCTCATAGCGTCAATTCACGACGTTTTTACCGGGCGGTTTCCTGAAAATCGCGCGTTATCTCGCCGCGCCTGACGGCGCTATACCAAGCCCAGAGCAGATGTGCGGTGATGGTGCGATAAGGCGACCAGTCGAGCGCGCGCTCGGCGCAATAGGCTTCGTTCGGACGCTCAGGCAGGTTATCCAGCCAGCCAACGGCTTCACGCAGGGCGATATCACCAACCGGGAACAGATCAAGCCGGCCTTCGGAAAACATCAGGTAGACTTCGGCGGTCCAGCGGCCGATGCCTTTCAGCGCCACCAGCCGGGCGGAAGCTTCAGCGATACTCAAGCCGGTCAATGCGTCGGTGTCGAAACCGCCGGTGTGAAAAGCTTCGGCCAAGGCGCGGGCATAGGATATTTTCGGCCGTGACAGCCCATAGCCGCGCAACAGGTCTTCGTCATGCGCCAGCAGGGCCTGGGGCGTGATATCGCCCAGCCCTTCGCGTACCCGTCCGAAGATGGTATCCGCCGCCTTGACCGACAATTGCTGTTCGACGATCAGGCCCAGCAGGGCGGGAAAGCCGCCGGGGCGTTTGCGGTGCTGGATATGTGAAAAGTGCTTGGTCAGCGGTTTCAGGCACGGGTCGCGCTCGGCCAGATGGGCGAGGTGTGCGGGATCAAGCGGATTGGTTATATCGGTCATGGCGGACCTTTAGCAGATATTGCGTCCGAATCCGGCAGGATTACGCAATGATGAAGCCGACCTGAGCCACGCGGTATTCGCGGCGTCCAAGTGTTGTCCAAACACTCCGATGACTTTAGGCGATAATACAGCCAACCTGGGCAACGCGGTATTCGCGACGCAATGTATCCGAGACAATCCCGTAATTGCGCTTGGTGATCGTCGCTTCGGAATCGTAATCCGGTTTGCGATCGGCGAGACTGGCGATGGCGATCACCGTTTCCGGCACCGAGGTATAGATACGGCCGCGGCGCGGATTTTCCTTCAGTGTAATGCCGACGACATGCGAGGCATCATCCACTGCCGGACCGCCGACCAACTGATTGAGATCGCTTTTGAGTTCATAGGTCTGGCCGGCCTTGGCCCAGGCCAGAACCGGCTCGCTACCTTCGAAACGCTTGGAATGTTTCATCATCGTGCGCCCGATCAACCGGCCCGTCGCCTCGCCAACCGTGCCGCCGGGATAGCCTGGCATGAAGGCGCGCATTCCCGGTTTGACATTGGCCGGATCAACCATGGAGAGCGGCCGCCCGCCGCCATCGGTGATGGCGATCAGATAGCCCTCATGGCCGGGAATTGGCCGGGTCTTGAAGGGGACGGCCAGATTGCCGCCGATATTGAGAAAGGGATGGGTACACTTGCCGACGCTCTGTTCGGCCACGATCCATTCGCCGGTTTTGGAGATCGAGAAGGCCGTGCCGGTCATGATCTTGCGGTCATCGACCGGCAGGTTGATGATCGAGGTGGCGGTGAAAGGCGTATAGGTGGCGAACAGCGACATTTCGCCGATGCCCGGCGGCGGTGGCGCCGGCGGCGAGTCGGAAACCTCATGCCAGCTTCCAGTCACCAGCACGAGAGCGGTGAGGGCAGCGGCGTAAAGGAGCCAGTCGAGTTTCATGATCAGGCTGCGACGGCGGCGGCAAGAACAAGCGCGGCGGCCAGCTTGGCGGAAACCAGCAGCACGGCGGCGGAGACCTCGCCTTCATTGATGCGGTTGGGCAGGCCAGCCAGCAGGAAATCGACCAGGCGGAAAACGAACAGTTGCAGCACGATGGTAGCGCCGCCCCACAGCACGATATCGCGCAGGGAGGTCGAGGCCGCCATCGAGGCCGCCAGCGGGATGGCCAGGCCGATGATGACGCCGCCGAAAGCCACGGCCGCGGCGGAATTGCCTTCGCGGATCTGATGGATTTCCTTGTAAGGGGTCAGCAGCGAATAGACCGTGGCGCCGATCAGCAGCATCAGCAGCGTGACGCCGGCATGAAGCAGGGTAATGGGAAAGCCGGAAGCGAAAGCCTGAATTTCCGGCCGCAATACCTCCGGCGACAGGAAGTTAAGGTTAAAACTGTCAGGTGTCATTCTGGTCCCCTACACGCGGTCTTGTGCGCGTCCGTCATATCCGGCCGCACCTTAGGGGTAAGTTCCCTGCAAGATCAAGGCCTGCATCGCGCCTGTGGATAAATTTTATATGACGGCGTATTTATCCAGTTTACGCAAGGCGTTAGTCGACCATGCCGCCCGCAAGGGCCGCAAAGGGCAGGCTCTCCCCTGCCGGCAGATTGTCCTGATTTGAAGCAGCTTCCTCGCGTTGCTCGCCCAATCTTTTTTCACGCAACACCACGCTGGCGCGCTTCTTCTCGGATTCCGACTTCAGCTGACCGCAGGCGGCCAGGATGTCACGGCCGCGCGGGGTACGGATCGGCGAGGCATAGCCGGCCTTGTTGAGGATGGCGGCGAAGGTCTCGATCGCGTTCCAGCCCGAGCACTGATAGTCGGTGCCGGGCCACGGATTGAACGGAATGAGATTGATTTTGGCCGGAATGCCTTTCAGCAGACGGATCAGGGCGCGCGCCTCGGCGGGGGGGTCATTGACGCCCTTGAGCATGACATATTCGAACGTCACCCGGCGGGCATTGGAAATGCCCGGATAGTTGCGCACGGCTTCCATCAGTTGTTCGATATTGTACTTCTTGTTGAGCGGCACGATCTCGTCGCGCAGTTCGTCGTTGGTGGCGTGCAGGGATATGGCCAGCATGGCCTGGGTGCGATTGCCCAGCGCTTCCAGTTCCGGCACCACGCCCGAAGTCGAAACGGTGATGCGGCGACGTGAAATGGCGATGCCTTCATTATCGGAAATGATGTCGATGGCGCTGGCGACATTATCGAGATTGTAGAGCGGCTCGCCCATGCCCATGAAGACGATATTCGAGAGCTGGCGCTCTTCCCTGGGCGACGGCCATTCGCCGAGGTCGTCCCGCGCCACCTGAACCTGGGCCACGATCTCGGCGGTGGTCAGGTTGCGCACCAGCTTTTGCGTGCCGGTGTGGCAGAACGTGCAGTTGAGCGTACAGCCGACTTGCGACGAGACGCACAAAGCGCCAGCGCGGCCAACGGAGGGGATATAGACGCTTTCGACTTCGATGCCAGGCGCCATGCGGATCAGATATTTGCGTGTGCCGTCATTGCTGACCTGACGTTCGATGATTTCCGGCCGGGCCAGCGTGAACTTTTCCTTGAAAAGGGCGCGCTGTTCCTTGGCGATATCGGTCATCAGGTCGAAATCGGTGAAGCCGAAATGATGCATCCAGCGCCAGATCTGCGTGGCGCGCATTTTCGCCTTGCGCGATTCGATCACGCCGGATTCGACCAGCGCCTGCATCAGGCCGTCGCGTGTCAGGCCGGTGAGATTCACCAGTGACGGGACAGCGGCGGATTTGACGGACAGGTCGAGCGTATGGGCCAAGATATGCGGCTTTCAAAAAGGCGTATTTGCGAGAAAATGTCGGGATGTGGGCGAGCCTATACACGAAAGCCTGCGAAATGTCTAATTGCGCAGATATGTTGTGCGTCGTAAGCTCACCCCTTAAACCTATCCGAGGATTGTATGGCTGGTTCCTTCAAGACGCTTGGCGTCATTCTTACGCTGGCCACAGGCCTGTCCCTTTCCTCGCAGGCCCTGGCTAGTCCGGAAACCGATGCGTTGTCGGCCTGCCTGATTCGGTCTTCGACGCCGGCGGACAAGCTTGTGCTGACGCGCTGGGCGTTTGCCGCCATCTCGAAGCACGACGGCGTGTCTGACCTGGCCACGCTCTCCGATGCGCAGATGACGGGGGTCAACAAGGCAGGCGGCGCGCTTTTTTCCCGCCTGCTGATCGAAAACTGTCCGACAGAAACGACGGCCGCTATCCGGGCTGACGGTGTCAAGGCGATCGAGACGGCACTCAGTGATCTGGGCCAGTCAGCCATGCAGGATCTGGCCGGAGATCCCGGTGTGCAGGGCGCGCTCGTCGGCATGGTCGGCTATATGGACCAGGCGCGCCTTCTGAAGATGCTGAGTGACGCGGCAAAGAAATAAGATCTATCGCCCGATATAACGTTCCGGCTTGTGAAAACCGACCATGACACCGCTCATGGCGGCCGCCGAGATCACTGAAAATAGCAACTGGTGCGGATTGAGGATCAGGATCGACGTCGCCATGATCAGGGCGTCGCAGGCCAGTTGTGTCTTGCCGGCGTTAATGTTCTTCGTCTTTTGCAGATAGAGCGCCAGCACACCGGTGCCGCCCGCGCCAGCGCCATGCCGGGCCAGGGCTAGGATTCCCATGCCGATAATGGTGCCGCCGAAGAGGGCGGCGAACAGCGGGTTCAGGCTTTCCAGCCTGAAGGCGTAGGGCGCGTAAGTGGCCATGCCCATGATGGTCAGGTTGACGATCACCGTCTTGATCATGAAGCGCTTGCCCATGGCCGGCCAGGCGAACAGGAAGAACGGGATATTGATCAGGATGAACAGCACACCGACAGGCAGAGGCGCGACATAGGAGACCAGCAGGGCGATCCCGGCCACGCCGCCGGTGGTCAGCCCGGCTGTCTTGAGCATGACTATGCCCAGAGCGATGAAGGAACAACCAATGGCGAAGGCATAGATATCCTCCAGCACCGTATGTTTGACGGTGGGATAGAGGGCGTCCTTGCCATCCTTGTCGATCGGTTGGCTGGTAGCAGTTGTCGTCATCAGGCGGCATCCACAAAAGCGGTTGGCCTGCGCGTTTCATCCTGTGTGTTATAATTTGGTTTCTTATGACACAATTTTGGCAAGTAAGAAACCCCACCCCCACTGCACTTCGTTTGTGGACCCCTCCCCGACAAGTCGGGGAGGTATAGGTGAGCCAGGTCTTATACCTCCCCAGTTTTACTGGGGAGGGGGACCGCACGAGTGAGCAAAGCGAATGAGATGTGGTGGTGGGGTTTCTTACTTGCTGCCGCAGCACACCGGACAGGCCGGATCGGCAGCCAGTTTGACGATGCGTGAGGTCATATCGAGCCCATCGAAGATCAGCAATTTACTGTTCAGGGTTTCACCCGCACCGGTAATCAGCTTGATCGTTTCCAGTGCCGCCATGGTGCCCATAATGCCGGCCAGCGCGCCGACCACACCCACCCGTTCGCAGGTTTCGGCGTCTGGCGGAATCTCCGGCACAAGGCACTGATAGCAGGGCGAGCCATCGAAGGTCGCCAACTGTCCGCTGAAACGACCTAATGCCGCCGACACCAGTGGTTTGCCAAGCTCATGACAGACATGATTGACCAGCAGGCGCGTCTCGAAATTATCGCAGCCATCGAGCACGATGTCGTAATCGTTCAGTACTTCGGCGGCGTTGTCTTCTGTCAGGCGCAGGCGATGGATGCGGCAGTTGCAATGCGGATTGAGGTCCTGCAGATGTGTCGCCGCGGTTTCGGCTTTGGCGGCGCCGATATCGCGCGTGGCGAACAAGACCTGCCGCTGTAGATTGCTTAAAGACACATGATCGTCGTCGATCAGGCCGAGCGTACCGATACCGGCCGCTGCCAGATAGAGCGCCGCCGGCGAGCCGATACCGCCCATGCCAACCAGCGCTACCCTGGCGGCTTTTAGTTTCATCTGGCCGTGGCCGCCGATCTCCTTCAGCACCAGATGGCGGGCATAGCGGTCGATTTCATCGTCTGTGAGCATAATAAGGCAAATGGCACCATGGCTCTTGAATCGCAATGGTAAAGAGGCCACTTAAGGCTCCATGAGCGAACACAATTCTCCTTTTCCGAACTGGCACGGCACCACTATCGTGGCTGTGCGCAAGAACAACAAGACGGTCATCGCCGGTGACGGTCAGGTCTCGATGGGGCCGACCATCGTCAAGGGCGGGGCGCGCAAGGTGCGTACGCTCCAAGGCGGCAAGGTCATCGCCGGTTTCGCCGGCGCCACGGCCGATGCCTTCACCCTGCTGGAGCGGCTGGAGGCCAAGCTGGAACTCTATCCCGATCAGTTGGCTCGTGCCTGTGTCGATCTCGCCAAGGACTGGCGCACGGATCGTTACCTGCGCCGGCTGGAAGCCATGTTGCTGGTGGCGGATAAGAACACTGTCCTGACCATTACCGGCGTCGGTGATGTGCTGGAACCGGAAGACGGCGTGGCCGCTATCGGTTCCGGTGGCGTCTATGCGCTATCGGCGGCACGGGCACTGCTGGAATACGAGCCGGACGCCGAGGTTATTGCCCGCAAGGCCATGAAGATCGCCTCTTCGATCTGCGTCTATACCAACGATCATCTGACTATCGAGACTCTCGAAGCGTGATCACCTTCCGGCCCCTGAAGGACAGTGACGCCGGCCTCCTGCTGATCTGGATGTCGTCGCCGCATGTCCAGCCGTTCTGGACGGAAGACGGTTCGATGCCTGAGGATGAGGTCGAAAACGCGCTCGACCTGATCGGCAGCGATGAGGGGGCCGCTTTTGTCATCGAACTGAACAAGCGTCCGGTCGGCTATATCCAGTATTATCGCTGCGGGCCGGACCAGCCGGAAGGCACATTGGGCGTGGACCTGTTTATTGGCGATGTGTCCCTGACCGGTGAAGGGCTTGGGCCACAGATCCTGCGTCAGTTTGGCGATGACCTGCTGGCGAAGGGGGCGGCCCGTCTGATCATCGACCCCGCCAGTTCGAATGATCGTGCTATATCGGCCTGTCGCAAGGCCGGATTTGAAATTCTTGAAACACGCGGCGGCATCACGCTGATGTCGCGAACCCCGAAACTGAGTGCCTAATATGACCACTTTCTCTCCCCGCGAGATCGTTTCCGAACTCGACCGTTTCATCATCGGCCATCACGATGCCAAGAAGGCTGTCGCTGTCGCCCTGCGCAATCGCTGGCGCCGCAAGGCCACGGATGAGTCGATCCGTGACGAGATCACGCCGAAGAACATCCTGTTGATCGGCCCCACGGGCGTCGGCAAGACCGAGATCGCGCGCCGGCTGGCCAAGCTGGCCCAGGCCCCTTTCATCAAGGTGGAAGCGACCAAGTTCACCGAGGTCGGCTATGTCGGTCGCGATGTCGATCAGATCGTGCGCGACCTGGTGGAAGCGGCCATGCTGATGGTCAAGGACAAGAACCGCGCCGGTGTGCGCGCCAGGGCCGAGCACAATGCCGAAGAGCGCCTGATCGACGCGCTGGTCGGCGAAAGCGCAGCAGTAGCGACGCGTGACAGTTTCCGCAAGAAGCTGCGCAATAACGAGCTCGACGACAAGGACATCGAAATTTCGCTGGCTGACAGTGCGCCGGTCGGCATAATGGAAATTCCCGGCCAGCAGGCGGGCGCCTTCAATCTCGGCGACATGCTGTCAAAGGCCATGGGCGGTCGTAAGAAGACGGTCAAGACCACCGTGAAGGCCGCCATTCCCAGCCTGATCGCCGAAGAATCCGACAAGCTGCTCGATCAGGAATCAGTGGCTAACGAAGCGATGAAGCTGGCCGAAAACGAAGGCATCGTCTTCCTCGATGAAATCGACAAGGTGGCGTCACGATCTGATCGCGGTGGTGCCGATGTCAGCCGTGAAGGCGTGCAGCGCGACCTGCTGCCTTTGATCGAAGGCACCACGGTTTCAACCAAATATGGCCCGGTCAAGACCGACCATATTCTCTTCATTGCCTCGGGTGCCTTCCATGTGTCGAAGCCGTCCGACCTGTTGCCGGAATTGCAGGGCCGCCTGCCGATCCGTGTGGAGCTAAAAGCCCTGACGCAGGAGGATTTCCGCCGAATCTTAAGCGAGCCCGAAGCCAATCTGATCAAGCAGAACCAGGCCCTGATGGCCACCGAAGGCGTGACCCTGGTATTCGAGGACAGCGCCATCGCCGTCATGGCCGAAGCTGCCGCCACGGTTAACGCCAGGGTCGAGAATATCGGCGCCCGCCGTCTGCAAACCGTGATCGAAAAGGTGATGGAGGATATTTCCTTCACCGCGTCCGACATGTCCGGTCAGACGGTGACCATCGATGCGGATTACGTCAAAAAGCGCCTGGGCGATATCGCCACAGACGCTGATTTGAGCCGTTATATCCTGTAGATGACCGCGCTTTAGCCTTTTTGAGCGTCGAAATTGCTGGCGAATTCATCGTAGCAATCGTGGAACATCTGGCGAAACTGCTCCTCGAACATGAGGGTGGCCTCGGCGCGGCGAGCGGCCATCTGTTCGCCTGAACCATTGCCGTTGATGCAGAGATAGGCGCCGTAACGGGCCGCGGCATAAAGCGCCGACAGGGCCACGTCTTCGGCATGGGCCGTGGCGCTCTGTTCGTTGCAGATGTCGATATGTGCCTTGGCGCGGGCGGTAAAGGCGATTTCTTCGGGGGTGATGTCAGCCATGGTCTTTACTTTGCTGCTTCGCTTTCTGTGCGGCGATTGACCAGTTCCTGGACATTGGCTTCCAGCATTTCGCGGAACAGCGCCACGAACTGATCGATCTCCGCCACCGATTTTTCTTCCAGGTTCTGACGGGATGTCGCGGTGCTGTTGATGAACCAGGCAGTGAAACGGGCCGTGCTGTAAAGCATCGATTCCGTCGTCGGCCTGGCGCCGAAAAGCTGCACCTGGCTGTTGGAGAGATTGATATGTGCATCGGCGCGGTTACCAAACTGGCCGTCGGGGGTAATAGGCATGGCGAAATCCTGAACTATAGGGCCTTGGGTTTATAGCGGCTGTAATTGTTGGCGTAATCGTCGTAGCTTTCCTCGAACATGCGACGGAATTCCTCGGTGAAGACGCGCATGGCCTCTTCCTTGCGTTCTTTCATGCGCTCGCCGGAGGCATCAAAATTGGCGCACATCCAGGCGGAGAAACGCGCAGCAGCGAAGGTGCCGGACATGGCGACACGCCCGCCATCGATGGTTTTCAGTTGTTCATTCGACAGGGCGATATGTTCATCGACACGCTTGAAAAAGTCGGTGTCCGGTTTCTGTTCAGCCATGATATCCTCGAAGTCATATTATACTGGGCGATATTCAGGCACTTATCAGCGATTTTAGCAAGCCCGCGCTGGCCTTTTCACACAGCCGGTAAACTGCCTCGAAATCCGCCGTACCGCCGTAATAAGGGTCAGGTACATTCTTCGCCATGCCGAGCGCGTCTTCGAGATAGAGCGCGACTTTCGCGCGTGAACCTGCCGGCTGCATGGCGGTGAGGTGGCGAACATTATCGCGGTCCAAGCCCAGGATCAGGTCGAAGCGGTCGAAATCATCGATGTGAATCTGCCGGGCGCGCTGATCGGAAATATCGATGCCATGCGCCTGCGCGACCGCGATCGAACGCTTGTCCGGCAGTTCGCCAGTGTGCCAGCCGCCGCAGCCGGCGGAGTCGATCTCAAAGCGATCTGTCAGTCTCGCCGCCTGTACATGCTGGCGAAAGACACCGTCGGCCAACGGGGAACGGCAGATATTGCCAAGGCAGACGAATAAGACAGCGGTCATGTAGAGCTTTCAAGGGAATCGGTCATAGTGCGACGATACCCTAATGTTGAAGATATGCGATGAAAACCACCAAAGCCGCCAAACGCCGCAAGCCTGATCCGGAACTGATCCGCCAGTTGTTCGAGCGTTTCGAGCAGGACAAACCGGAACCGAAAACCGAACTCAATTACAGCAATGCCTTTACCCTGGTGACGGCAGTGGCGCTGTCGGCGCAGGCGACCGACGTTTCGGTCAACAAGGCGACCGGGCCGCTGTTCGCCATGGCAGATAATCCGGCCGATATGCTGGCGCTTGGCGAAGACAAGTTGATGAGGATGATCAGTTCCATCGGGCTTTATCGCAACAAAGCAAAGAACGTTATGGCCATGTGCCGCATCCTGCTCGATCAGTATGGCGGTGAGGTGCCGATGAACCGCGAGGCCCTCCTGAGTTTGCCGGGCGTGGGCAACAAGACGGCGTCGGTGGTGCTCAATGAGATGGATATCGAACCGGCCATCGCCGTCGATACCCATGTCTATCGCGTGTCGCACCGGCTGGGTCTGGTCGATGCTGCCGCCAACACGCCGGACAAGGTCGAAGCCGTATTAATGAGGATTATCCCGAAGCACTGGCTGACCCGTGCGCATCACTGGCTGATCCTGCATGGCCGCTATATCTGCGTGGCGCGCAAGCCGAAGTGTGATATCTGCATCGTGCGTGATCTGTGCCCGAAAATCGGTGTCGATTTCACACCGCTGGTCTAGGATCGCAGACGGGTCAAGCGTCCGATCCAGAGCAGCGACGGGCAAAGTCTGGCGTCGGGTTTGAAATGCGGCTGCGCACCGTCTGACCATTGCAGTTGCGGACGATAGGGTAAATCTTTTGCCAGCCGGATGTCCCACGCCAGACCCAGCGCTTCAAGCATCTTGATAAAGCGATAGCCGGGATCACTCTGGCCTTTATAGAGGCCGATACGAGCCGAACCGGGGAAAGCGTGGTGGTTATTGTGCCAGCCTTCGCCCATGGTCAGCCAGCCGGTCAGTGGCACATTTCGCCCCTGCACGCCGGCATCCTTTACCTGCCAGTCGTCTTCATGCGTCTGATGGGCAAAGTAACCGATCAGCCAGTGGCCGGTAACGGTAGTGGCGATTTGCGCACAAACACCCCAGATGACCCAGGCCCAGCCGCCGATGAGATAAAAGGCGATGACCCAAGGCAAATGAACGGCAATCCAGTGGCGATCGATAAAGCGATAAAACGCATCATTGGCTACTTCGGATTCGATCGCCAGGTGCGGCGGCTGTTCCAGACGGATATCGCAATGCATCTGCCAAAAGGCATCTATAGCCATAGGCTGGCGATGGGCGAAATAGTCATGGCATTGCGGCTGCCGCTGTGCCCAATCACGAAAATCGTGCGTGCGGATCATGGCGAAAGGTCCGCCTAAGCCGACCAGAACTCCAAAATAGACCAGTATACGTTCCAGCCATAATGGGCAGTCAAAGCTCTTATGAATCAGCCTGCGGTGCATCCCTACGCTATGGCCCAGCAACAGGACCGCCACCGTCTTGACGGCGAAGAGCAGCACCGTATCCCAGCGCAGATAATGAATCAGGCCGTAGACCATGGCGGCATACATGCTGATCAGGAACAGCGACTTGACCGGTGCGTAGACGACCCGTCCCCTGAGCGCATCGGCCGGTATGGCCGGATCTATCCTATAGATATTCTCAAAGTTTTGCGTCATGACGTTTCCAATCAATTAGCTAATTATCTAAATAACTAAACATGGAAAAGCCGGATCGTCAACAGGGCAGATTCAGGGGTGCGGGCGTTCGAGAATAAAGGTCGGTTCGCCATGAAACAAGCAATCACGCAGGGGCCTGTAGCCATGTCTCAGCGCCAGTTTCAGCGAGGCTTCGTTTTCTGGTGCGATGACGCACTGGGTCTTTGGCAGGTTCAAGGTGTCATCTGAATATAGCAGCGCGGCTTTCAAAGCTTCCGAGGCATAGCCCTGACCATGATAGGCGTTGTCGAACACCCATCCGGTTTCGAAGGCATCCAGTGGCGGTTCAATATCGCGCTTGAAGTCGAATATCCCCATGACGCCGATATGCGTGTCGCTTGCCTTCAGCCGTACCGACCAGGTGCCGAAACCGAAGACCTGCCAGTGGCCTATATCGCGCAGCAGCCGCAGCCAGACGGTCTCGCGGTCCATGGGTTTGCCGGTAATATGGCGGTACACCGGCTCCTGAGACCACAGGGCGTGCTGAGCGTCGAGATCAGTGGGCGCCAAAGGCTTGAGTATCAGGCGTTCGGTTTCAATGAACATGGTCGGAACTGGCGCAGCCGCAGACCAGCATCGCCGCCTCTACCGCATCCTTGAAACGCATCGACGCCTCCGGATCGTAGGTCAGGTAAAGATCAGGCTCGATCAGTTCCAGCTCCATCAGGCAGAAGCCACCATCTGCCGCTCTTACCATATCGACGCGGGCATAGAGCAGACGGTCGCGGCCGATGAAATCGATGGCTGATTGTGCCAGTTGCAGCGCTTCCGCCGGCGGTGTCAGCATACGCAGATGCGCGTCATAATCCGGCTGCGAACGGAAATCGCCGGACTTCGGCGTTTTCAGCACGGCATGCGAAAACTGGCCGACAAAATAGAGCAGGGACCATTCGCCCTCGGACTGAATGGACGACATGAAGGGCTGGATCATCGCCGGCCCGACCGGTGGCGAAGCGGCCTCGGCCAGGCGGTCGCCTTCCCAGACCAGGGTGTTTTTGGCGCCGGCGGAAATGGCCGGTTTGAGCACCAGCGCTCTCTGGTCGAAATCGGCGCGGGCGCGAGCTACATCTTCATCGGTGACGCCCTCGGTGAACAGGGTGGGGATAATGCGGATGCCGGCTTCGGCGAGATCGCGCAGATAGCGCTTGTCGACATTCCAGCTGACGATTTCCGGCGGATTGAAG
>FSVH01000148.1_pt1 | contig 39908 bp, 37 predicted proteins | sample 1637631 | NCBI WGS metagenome assembly FSVH01 (sample SAMEA3914814, study PRJEB12502) | metagenome | biome: forest; material: soil | place: USA | collected 2011-09-16 | depth 0.1 m | reverse complement strand
GTCCGCCTCCCGGCCCTGTGTTTTCGAGAGCCGGAAACGCAGAATCTGGTAGGATAACAAGATGCAATTTACCATCGAACGTGGCGCGCTGCTCAAGGCCCTTGGCCACGTCCAGAACGTCGTCGAACGTCGCAACACCATCCCCATCCTGTCCAACGTCCTGCTGTCTGCTGAAAGCGGTCAGGTGTCCTTCTCGGCCACCGACCTCGATATGGAAATCGTCGATACCGCCGAAGCCATCGTCTCGGTGCCCGGCCAGATCACCGCGCCGGCTCATACGCTTTATGAAATCGTCCGCAAGCTGCCAGATGGCGCTGATGTCGAGCTGAAATTCGCCGCCGGTGACGATCCGCGCCTGTCGGTCTCGGCCGGCCGTTCGCGCTTCGCCCTGCCGGTCCTGCCGGCCGGCGATTTCCCGATCATGTCGGGCGATCATGAAGGCGTCTCCTACCAGATCCTGCGTGACGACCTGAAGCGCCTGATCGACAAGACGCGTTTTGCCGTCTCGACCGAAGAAACCCGCTATTATCTCAACGGCCTGTTCCTGCATTGCCTGGCGGAGGACGGTTCCAACTACCTGCGGGCCGTGGCGACCGATGGTCACCGCCTGGCGCTCGCCGAAATGCCTGCGCCCGAAGGCGCCATGGGTGGCGCCGGCGTCATCATCCCGCGCAAGACGATCGATCAGGCTCGCCGCCTGCTTGATGACGGCACCGGCTATGTTGACCTGACTGTATCGCCGGCCAAGATCCGCTTCCAGTTCGGCAATGCGTCCCTGACCTCCAAGATCATCGACGGTTCCTTCCCGGATTACGGTCGCGTTATCCCCAAGGGCAATGACAAGGTGATGTCGGTTTCCGCCGGCATCCTGTCCAAGGCGGTTGACCGTGTGTCGACTATTTCGGCGGAAAAGTCGCGTTCGGTGAAGATGACGATTGAGACCGGCCGCCTGACGCTTTCGGTACGCAATATTGAAGCTGGCCAAGCCGTTGAAGAAGCCGAGATCGACTACGATAACGAGACGCTCGATATCGGTTTTAACGCCCGTTATATCATGGACGTCATGGGCCAGATCGGCGGCGATACGGTCGAACTGCGCTTCTCGGATGCCTCTTCGCCGACCCTGGTGCTTGATCCGGTCGATAACGGCGTGCAATACGTCCTGATGCCGCTGCGGGTCTAAGCGGGGCACCATGATTCTTAATAAAAGTGACTCCCGATAAACACGCGCTCCAGCACCTCTCTCTGACCGAGTTCCGGTCCTATGAGCGGCTGGACTTCGCCATCAGTGGACGGAGCGTCTATCTCTATGGCCCCAATGGCGCCGGCAAGACCAATCTGCTGGAAGCGATCAGCGTGCTTAACCCTGGTCGTGGGCTGCGTGGCGCCGCCTTTGCTGATCTTGGCCGCCGCCTGCCTGATGAAGCCAAGGGCCGGGCCTGGGGTGTGGCGGCGAAGCTCCATAAGGGCGAGGATGAGGTCCATCTCGGCACCGGCTCCGATCCGCGCGACCTGAACAAGCGCATAGTCCGGCTCGATGGCGAAACCGTTCCTGCGTCGCGCCTGCTCGAACACGTACGCCAGATCTGGCTGACCCCCATGCAAGACCGCCTGTTCCTTGAAGCGCGTTCCGAACGCCTGCGCTTTTTCGACCGGCTGGTCTATGCCGCCCAGCCTGACCACGCCCAGACCGTCAGCGCGTATGAAAAGGCCCTGCGCGAACGCCTGAAACTGCTCACCGAGGCCTATGCCGGTGATCGCGCCCCTGACGAGGCCTGGCTTAACCTGCTGGAGCAGAAACTGACCGAGACCGGCGCTCAGATGATGGCCGCGCGCCGCACCGCCCTCGATGCCCTGCAAATCGAGATCGAGGGCCATCAGGGCGCTTTCCCAAAGGCCGATCTCAGCTTTACGGGCGAGATTCCGGAGGCCGACCTGATCGACGGCTATCGTCGCGCGCGTGGCCGTGACGGCGCCGCCGGCCGGTCTCTTTTCGGGCCGCACCGCATGGACCTGAGCGTCATTCATCGCGAGAAAAACCGCCCCGCCGCCGACTGCTCGACCGGCGAACAGAAGGCGCTTCTGCTCAACATCATCCTGGGGCAGGGGGCGCGTCTCGCGGCCACCCAAACCCTTTCCCAGCCAATCCTTTTGCTCGATGAGGTGGCGGCCCATCTCGACCCGCTCCGGCGCCATGCATTGTTTGACGAGACCCATGCTTTAGGGCTACAAACGGTGTTTACGGGCACTGATTTGGGCCTGTTCGACGGCCTGAAAAATCGTGCGCTGGGTGTGCGCATTGAAGGCGGTCAATTCATTGAATTTATTGAGTAAATAAAAGGCTTTTCATGACCGACCAACCCGAAGAACTGAACAATGGCCTCGATGCCAACGGGCAGTCCGAATACGGCGCTGATTCGATCAAGGTTTTGAAGGGTCTGGATGCTGTTCGCAAGCGCCCCGGCATGTATATCGGCGACACCGATGACGGCTCCGGCCTGCACCACATGGTCTACGAAGTCGTCGATAACGCCATCGACGAAGTGCTGGCCGGCCATGCGACGAAAGTCCAGGTCATCCTCAATCCCGATGGTTCCTGCACGGTTACCGATGACGGTCGCGGAATACCGGTCGACATTCACGAGGGCGAGGGCGTTTCCGCCGCCGAAGTGATCATGACCGAGCTGCACGCCGGCGGCAAGTTCGACCAGAATTCCTACAAGGTCTCCGGCGGCCTGCACGGCGTCGGTGTCTCGGTCGTCAACGCGCTGTCGGATTATCTCGATCTCGTCATCTATCGTCAGGGCAAGAAGCACTCGGTACGCTTCGAGCGCGGCGTTACCGTTAAGTCGCTGGAAGTCATCGGCGATGCGCCCAAACGTGAAAATGGCAAGGACTATACCGGTTCGGAGGTCACCTTCTTCCCGTCGCTGACCACCTTCGCCTTCATCGATTTCGACCGCAAGACGCTGGAACACCGCCTGCGCGAACTGGCCTTCCTCAATTCGGGCGTGTCGATCCGTTTCGCCGATCTGCGCGAGGCCGAGCCCTACGAAGTGACCCTGCATTATGACGGCGGTATCGTCGAATTCGTCAAGCATCTCGACAAGGCCAAGACCTCGATCCTGAAGGCGCCGGTCGATGTGCGCGGTGTGCGCGAGAAGGTCGAGGTCGACCTGGCCCTGCAATGGAACGACAGCTATCACGAGACGATGCTGTGCTTCACCAACAATATTCCACAACGTGACGGCGGCACCCATCTGGCGGCTTTCCGTGGCGCCCTGACCCGCGTCATGACCGCCTACATGGAAAGCTCCGGCGCGGCCAAGAAGGAAAAAGTCACGGTCACCGGCGAAGATGCGCGCGAAGGCCTGACCTGCGTGCTGTCGGTCAAGGTGCCCGATCCGAAGTTCTCGTCGCAGACCAAGGACAAGCTGGTCTCCTCCGAAGTGCGCCCGGCCGTCGAAGGGCTGGTCTATGACAAGCTGTCGCAATGGTTCGAAGAAAACCCGACGGAAGCCAGGGCGATTGTGTCCAAGATCGTCGAGGCCGCTTCGGCCCGCGAAGCCGCCCGAAAGGCGCGCGACCTGACCCGCCGCAAGTCGGCGCTCGATATCTCCAGCCTGCCCGGCAAGCTGGCCGATTGTCAGGAACGCGATCCGGCCAAGTCCGAAATCTTCATCGTCGAAGGTGACTCGGCCGGCGGCTCGGCCAAGCAGGCGCGTAATCGTGAAAATCAGGCCATCCTGCCCCTGCGCGGCAAGGTGTTGAACGTCGAGCGTGCCCGTTTCGACAAGATGCTGTCGTCCGAGCAGATCGGCACCCTGATCGTGGCGCTCGGCGCCGGCATCGGCCGTGACGATTTCAATATCGAGAAGGTACGCTACCACAAGATCATCATCATGACCGATGCTGACGTCGATGGCGCCCATATCCGCACCCTGCTGCTGACCTTCTTCTATCGCCAGATGCCGGAAATCATCGAGCGCGGCTATCTCTATATCGCCCAGCCGCCGCTCTATAAGGTTTCCAAGGGCAAGTCGTCGCGCTACGTCAAGGACGACAGCGAACTGGATACCTTCCTGATCGAGGAGGGGGTCAGCGATGCCGTGCTGGCCCTGCCGACCGGCGAACGCATTATCGGCAATGACCTGGAAGCGCAGATCCGCGCCGCCAAGACCTTCAAGGGCTCGGTCGATCGCCTGGCTTCGCGCGCGCCGGCTTTCGCGCTGGAACAGGCGGCGCTCGGCGGCCTGTTCAGCGGCCATGCGGACCTCGACCGCGTGGCCAAGGCCCTGACGCGTCTCAACCAGGATGGTGATGGTCCGTGGAAGGTCGAAGCCGGTGAGCTGGGCGGCTATGTATTCGAACGCGTCCGCCGTGGCGTGACCGAGAAGATCGTGCTGGACGAGGCCTTGATGCACAGCCAGGACGCGCGCCGTCTCGGTGAGCGCGCCGATGGCTTGGGCGATATCTATAACGCCGTCTCCATCTATACCCGCAAGGACAAGCCGACCGATATCCGTGGGCCGCTCGATCTCGTATCGGCGGTGCTCGATGCCGGCCGCAAGGGCATGAGCATCCAGCGCTATAAGGGCCTGGGCGAGATGAACGCCGAGCAGCTGTGGGAAACCACGCTCGACAAGGATGTCCGCACCCTGTTGCAGGTCAAGGTCAACCACGCCGACGAGGCCGATGAGATGTTCTCGAAGCTGATGGGAGATCTGGTTGAGCCGCGCCGCGAATTCATTCAGGAAAATGCCCTGAATGCCGAAGTGGATGCTTAAGAAGTCGCAGGGTCATAATGACCCTGCACCCATATGTTTAAGCGCCCCGTCAAACCATTGGCGGGGCGTTTTACGTTAAGCGCGGGTTTTACGGTTCTTTAGCGTCAGGAAGATCGCTGAGAGCAGGAAATAGAAGGCGCCGAAAGCTGCGTAAGGCGCAATTGTAGTGATGGAGGGCAGCGCCGGGCCGGTGGACTGCTTGATGAAAAACGCACCGGCCAGGGCCGATTGTGCACCACTCAGGATCATGGCCCATTGCGCGCCGTAAAGGCGCCAGCGACGTACACCGGTGATGAGCTGGAGCAAGCCCGACAGGATAGCCCAGGCGCCGAATAACCCCAGTACAAGATGCATATCGATTTGAAGCGCGACCGCGACAGCCACGGCGACAATCGCACTAATCACCATGTTCAGCGTCTGGGAACCATTGGCCCGAAAGCCGCCATTGACCTGCGCATCGCGGGCGTTCGCCACGGCATCCCAGGCGGGATAGAGCACGAGCAGTACCCCGGCAACGGCGGCATTGGTTGCACCAATTGTAAAGGCCGCGGCGACCCAGACAGCGGCTATGCCAGCACGAAGAAAATAGTAGCTTGTAAGTCCGCCGGCGGTTTGGCGTGCGGGCGCTGCGACAGTATTGGCCATGACAGCCTCCTCTAAGGGGTGAATTCTGAAATTAATCAGTTTAATTATATGCCGCAATATAATATGTCGCGGCATATAAAGTCGTTTAACCCGTTCAAACGGACTTGTCCAGAAAATATTTGTCACGACATATATTTTCGCAGTAGATATGTTTCGTATTGAGGAAAGCCCATGTCCGATCCTGCCCGAACCACCACCCTGGATGACCAGCTTTGTTTCTCCCTCTATGGGGCGAGCATGGCGATTAATCGTGCCTATAAGCCTCTGCTGGATGCGCTGGAGATCACCTATCCGCAGTATCTGGTCCTAAGTACGCTCTGGGAGATCGATGGCCAGAGCATAGGCTCCATTGCGGATCGCTTGGGGCTGGACTCCAGCAATGTTACGCCACTGGTAAAGCGGATGGAGACGGCGCGGCTGGTATCACGCCTGCGAAATCCGGCGGACGAACGCCAGGTCGTGGTCAATCTGACCGATTCAGGGCGTGATATGCAGCAGCGCAGTACGTGCCTGGGGCAAACCCTTTTCACGTCGGCGAATATGAGCGTTGAGAAACTGGTCCAGCTTAATAAGGATGTTCAGGCGTTCAGGGATTCCGTCTCCCGATTCGTTATTGAACGCCCTGAGCATTAATCACCGTGCGTTCGATGTGTGGAGAAGAGCCATGAGCCCGAATGAAAATCCGTCGCAAAGTGATGGCTTCAAGGCCTCTTCACGAGTGAAAAGTGTTGGTTATGCCTTGCGGGGCCTAGGTTTTATGCTGAAAACCCAGCATAATGCCTGGCTGCATCTGGCGGCGACCGTGCTGGTCATATTGGCGGCGTCTTTCCTGCAGGTACGGCTCGATGATTGGCGCTGGCTGATCGTCGCCATGGTCATGGTCTGGGTGGCCGAGGCCTTCAATACGGCGGTCGAATATATCTGCGATGTCGTGTCGCCCGGTTATTCCGAAGCGGTCAAGCGCGCCAAGGATATCGCGGCCGGTGCGGTGCTGGTCTGTGCGTTTGGTGCGGCGGTGATCGGCTTTCTGACGCTCTGGCCCTATATCGAACTGATGCTTGACCGCTTCCACGGACCGGTATCCCTGTAAATCTTGCATATTCGTACGCTTCGTACTAATTTATCCGCAAATAGTACGGAGCGTATTAATTGCCATTGATCACCACTCTTGGTTATGCCCTGCTGGGCCTGATCCGTGCCGAGTCACGTACGGGTTATGCCTTGCGTATGGTCTTCGAGACGACGCCTATGGGGAACTATTCGAGCAGTCCCGGCAGCATTTATCCGGCGCTCAAGGGGCTGGAAAAGCAAGGGCTCGTGACGGCTGAGGCCGCCGGCAAGCGCAAGAGCGTGCTGCATATTACGCCGGAGGGGCGGCGGATATTCGAGGCCTGGCTGACCGCACCAGTGGGCGCAGAGGAAAGCGTGGAAACGGCGCTGCTGCGCTTCGCCTTTTTGAATGATCATCCCGATCGGCAGGTGACGTTTGAATTTCTGGCCAGTCTTATCATCGTCCTGGCGGGGCGCGCATCGGGCCTTCGGGCCTGGCTGGCGGGAGAAGCGGCGCAAGGCATGCCATTGCAGGCGCGACTGGCCGTCAGCCACGGCCTGCGGTCACTGGAGGCCTCGGCGCAATGGGCGTCGGATGCGTATGACAGGTTGAAAGGGGAAACAGAATGAAGCGCTATGGACTTTTCGCCGTGAAATTCGCGGCGGTGTGGCTGGCCCTGATTATCGGGCAGATGGCCGGCGGGATGATCGGCCAGATGCTGACGCACACTGTAATACCGACGTTCAAACCGGACGGGCCGTTCGATGTGATGACGGCCATGGTCATTTCATCCGGGCTGTACGCATTGGTGCTGTCAGCGATGGTGTCAACGATGCGCTGGGGCTTCTGGGGCAAGGCGTTGAGTGTGTTCATACTCTTGTATGTACTGGAAAGCCTGCTGTCCGAAATCGAGGCGATCTACTTCAATTCCTACCTGCATATGTCGAACAGTCTGCTGGTAATGATGGCGATCAGTAATGCCATCAAAGCGGCGATAGCAGCGTTGGTCTGCGCTGCTCTATGGCGGGGTCTCGGTCAGCCGGTTGAGCGTTTTAGCGGTCTGGCGTGGAAAGTTCCGCTAATCAGCCTGCTCTATGTCGTCTTTTATTTTGGCGCGGGTGCGTTAATTGCCTGGCAGAGCGCCGAGGTGCGGGCCTATTACGCGCAAGGCTTCGATATCGATCAGGGACAACTGGCTCTGTTGCAGGTCGGGCGTGGTTTGATCTGGGCGCTGCTGGCCTTATTGAGCGTGACCAGTCTGACTGGTAGCAACTGGCGACGCGCCCTGCTGACCGGTGCGGCTTTTTCGATCCTGATGGCCTTGCCGCTGCTCTATCCGAACCCGCTGATGCCGTGGCTGGTGCGGCAGATGCATCTGGTTGAGGTGGGGGTATCGAATTTCCTGTTCGGAATTGTGGCGGCCTTGATTTTGTTAGGGAAAGTAAGATCCTCCACCACCACGCGCTAAGGCGCGCGGTCCCCCTCCCCACAAGTGGGAGGTTATAACTTGGCTTCGACCTTGATTTCGCCCTTGAAAAGCTCTTTCAGCTTGTCGGCATTCTTGAGACCGATAATCGGCATCTTGTTGTCGTAGAGTTCTTCCTCGATGATACCGAGGGCCTCGCATTGATCAAGCACATGGGTCAGCAGGCCGGCGTCATAGTCGCGGGCGATGCCGAAGGTCTTGATGCGTGTGGTATAGTCGGGCTTGTCGGCCTTGCCGAGCACATGATCGATCAGCTTCTTACGGCCGCGCGGTCCATTCAGACGATAGAGGGCCGACATCAGCATCTGGGCCGGTTCGGTGACATCGAGCAACTTGCCGCGATTGAGGCAGTTGTCGCAGGAGCGGCAGGCTTCGCCCGGTTCCTCGCCGAAATAGCGGCGGATGGCGCTTTTGCGGCAGTCATGACCGAGCACCATCTGGAAGAAATCCCGCGCCTTTTCTTTCTGCACCGATTGATCCGCCGCGCCCTCGCTCTCGCGCAAACCGAGGCGGCGGATGGCCCAGCCGAGATCGCCGGGATTATGGAAGCAGATGCCGGCGGCGGGCAGGCCGTCACGACCGGCGCGACCGACCTCCTGCCAATAGGCTTCGGTGGAGGAAGGCGGATCGGCGTGAATAACGAAGCGAACATCGGTCTTGTTGATGCCCATGCCAAAGGCGATGGTGGCGACCATGATCTTTGATTTGCCAGCCATGAAAGCCTTTAGCCGGTCTTCGCGCACCTGAGCTGAAAGTCCGGCATGATAGGCGGCGGCGGAAAAGCCTTCTTTGGTCAGGTTCTGCGCCAGTTTTTCGGTGCCGTCGCGCGAACCGCAATAGATGATGCCAGCAGCTCCTTTTTGCCTGCGCAGGATATCGACGATCGATTTCAGCACCGCGCCCTTGCGGCGGACAAAGCGCAGGGATAGGTTGGGCCGGTCGAACCCGGCGACGACTTCGTGCGCCTCATCGATATGCAGGGCGGCCTTGATATCGGTGCGGGTATGGGCGTCAGCGGTGGCGGTCAGGGCCAGGGTCGGCACATCGGGCAGCAGAGATTTGAGCTGGCCGAGGGCGCGGTATTCCGGGCGGAAATCATGGCCCCACTGGCTGATGCAGTGGGCTTCGTCGATAGCCATGATCGAGGGGCGCAGCTTGACCAGTTTATCGAGCACGAAGGGCGCCAGCGCTTCCGGCGAGAGGTAAAGCAAGTCGATATGGCCGTTGCGGGCATCGTCCCAGAGCTGGTTGCGGGCGTCGAGTGATTGCGAGGAATCGAGGCGTTCGGCGCGGACACCGCGGGCCTTCAGGGCCATGACCTGATCGCTCATCAAGGCGATCAGGGGAGAAATGACGATGCCGATACGGCCACTGAGAAGCGCGGGAATCTGGTAACACAGGGATTTGCCGCCGCCGGTCGGCAGCACGGCCAGAGTATCCTTGCCGGACAGAATAGAGGCGATGACCTCGGCCTGCTTGCCACGAAAGGCTTCGTAGCCAAACGTATTGCGCAGGATTTCCTCGGCGCGGGCCATCTGGTCGGCAGGGCGGTCTAAGGTACTGGAAGGGGTCGGCATGGTTTAAGCGATAGGGTGTTTTGGCTGCGGGGCCAAGAGAGAAAGGCGTCAGGAAAGCAAGAAACCCCACCACCATGCCCTAAGAAGGCGCGGTCCCCCTCTCCATCGGAGATGGGGAGGTATAAGAAGGCGACACTGATAAACTTACGGGTCCAGGGTCCGCGACCCTGGTGGCTTATTTTTGCCTGAATAATCGTGCTATGGTAAGCCGACGTCGGGGGGCGTGCGTGGCGGGTTAACCAATCTTCACGCGACAGTCCTTCCGAATTTGCTATAAGCGTTTCAAGACCGCAGCGGGCGATGCGGAACCATATTCATGAGTGAGGATTGAATGGCTAACGGTCGGGGCCCCGATGACGGTATGGGGACGGGGAAAAGAGCAGGGCGTCGCTCGCCTGTGCAGGCTGTCTTTTACTGGATAACCATAGCGGTTATCTGGATCGCCATTTTCGGCGTGGCGTTTCTCGGCGCCATGGCTATCAACCTGCCGGATATATCGAAGCTCGACAATCCGGACAAGCAGCCTTCGATCACCTATCTCGATCGTTCGGGGGCGCTGATCGCCGTACGTGGCGGATCTCAGGCCGCCGCGCCGGTCAAGATCGAGGAATTGCCGGACTATGTGCCGCTCGCCTTCGTGGCCATTGAAGATCGCCGCTTCTTCACCCATCCCGGTTTCGATCCGGTCGGCATCAGCCGGGCGCTGCTCAGCAATCTGAGCAAGAAGAAGGGGTCCAATCTGGCCGGCGGCTCGACCATCACCCAGCAATTGGCGCGCAACCTGTTCCTTTCCGCCAACCAGAACGTGAGGCGCAAGGTTCAGGAACTGATGATTGCGGTGTGGCTTGAGCACAAATACACCAAGAAGCAGATTCTCGAAATGTATCTCAACCGCGTCTATTTCGGCGCGGGCGCCTATGGCATCGAAGCCGCTTCGCAGCGTTATTTCAACAAGGATGCCAAGGAGCTGAGCGTCGGTGAGGCCGCCATGCTGGCCGGGTTGATGAAGGCGCCGAATTCCTATTCGCCGCTGTCCGATCAGGAACGCGCCGGTCGCCGCGCCATGATTGTGCTCAATGAGATGGTGCAGTCGAAGGTCATCACCACCGAACAGCGCGACGAAGCCATCGCCAAGCCGATCAGCGTGTCGAAAACGCTCGCCTCTGCCCATGCGCAGTATTTCATCGACTGGCTGGACAAGGATATCCGCTCGCTGATCGATCCGAAAAATACCGAAGATCTGATCGTCGAAACCACGCTCGATCTGCCGATCCAGACCGACGCCGAGCGCGCCGTGCAGACCATCATGGCGCGTGATGCCAAGAAGGGCCCGCAGCAGGCGGCGGTGGTTTCGGTTGATGGCGAAGGCCGCATCCGCGCCATGATCGGCGGGGTATCCTATGCCGATTCCCAGTTCAACCGCGCCACCGATGCCCACCGCCAGACCGGGTCGTCGTTCAAGCCGTTCGTTTACCTGACGGCGATGGAAAAGGGCTATCAGCCGACCACGCCAGTGGTGGACGAGCCTTACAGCATTGGCGACTATGCGCCGGAAAACTACACCAAGCGCTATATGGGCCTGATCGACCTGCAAACGGCCCTGGCCAATTCGATCAATACCGTGGCAGTGAGACTGGCTAATGATATCGGCCGCGACAATGTCGCCGCCACGGCCCACCGCATGGGGCTGACGGCCAAGATCAATACTGATCCGGCCATGGCGCTCGGCACCTCCGAAGCCACGCCGCTGGAAATGGCCCAGGCCTATATTCCGTTCTCCAACGGTGGTATCCGCGCCACCGTCCATGGCGTCATCCGCATTCGCACCGCCACCGGCAAGGTGATGTATCAGTACCGCGATCCGGGTGAAGATGGCGGCCGGGTGCGTGTGGTCAATAATCCGGCCCTCAGCAACATGAACCTGATGCTGCGTGGCGTCATGGCGCATGGTTCGGGGGCTGGCGCCAATATCGCCGGCTATGATATCGGCGGCAAGACCGGCACCACCAGCGATTACCGCGATGCCTGGTTTGATGGCTTTACCGGTGGTTTCGTCACCATTGTCTGGGTCGGCCGCGATGACAATACGCCGATGAAGGGCAAGGTTACGGGGGCGGGCACGCCGGCCGCCATCTGGAAGACCTACATGTCTTCGGCACTCAAGCGCATTCAGGTCAGCGCCATTCCGGAAGGACCGCCGGCTTCAGGCGAACTGACGCCGGTGGCCGAGGACGCCTTGCGCGATCTGCTGGGTACGCAGGCGGATGCTGTGGCGGCTTCACAGGCGGCCAATGACAATGGCCAAGGCCAGAACGGCGAGCCGCCGCCGATCGTCACCATGCAGCCGATCCCCAATCCCGAAGAAAAGAAAAAGGATTCCGTGGACGATCTGTTCTCGGAAGCTCAGAAAAAGAACCAGTAAGGCCAAAGGCCTTAACCCTAAGTCGATGGAGCCCCGGTCATGCGCCGGGGCTTTTTCTTTGAGCTATGAGCTGTATTTGAACAGGGTATGGCCTTCGGTCTTGAGCCATTTGCGTGCCGGTTTGTAATCACCGAACATTGCCGTTACCTCAGCCCAGAAACGATCCGAATGATCCGGATGCTTCAGGTGCGCGCATTCGTGGGCGACGAGATATTCCAGCACCTTCGGCGGCGCCATGATCACCCGCCAGCTATAACGGATGGTCTTGCGAGACGGCGTGCAGGAGCCCCAGCGGCCGCGGGCGTCGAACAGCGAAATCTTCACGCCGGAAACACCCAGGATAGCGGCATAACGGTCGGTCTCGGTTTGCAGCGCCTTCAAGGCTTGCTGGCGCAGATAACGCTCGATGCGGCGGGCGAACAGTTTTTCATCGCCGCTGGTGACAAGCTGCCATGACCCGTCTTCGGACTGAATCGGCCGCGCAGTGATAACGCCCGGCTTTTCGGCGAGTGTCACGGCATGGCCGCGAATATGCAGCACCATATCTGGCGCGAAAGGCTGCGGCGCACCCTGGTCGCGGCGATGCTGGAGAATCCAATCGTGTCGGCTGCGGGCAAAATCAACCGCGTCAGGCAGGTTTTTCGGGCGCGGTGCAGTAACCACGGCCTCGCCGCTCTTGGCGTCTATGCGCAGAGATATGCGCCGGGCACGGGCATTGACCTTCAGACGCAGCCTGTATTCGCCGCAATCGAGGACGTCTCCGGCCGCGTAAGTCGCGGCCGGTCGTATCAGCGCCTTAAGCGACGCTATCATTTTGGGCGATGAAGTCGCGGATGCGTGGATAGATCTCGTCACGGAAACGGCGGCCGTTAAAGACGCCGTAGTGGCCGGCGCCTTTCTGGACGTAGAGCTCTTTCCGGTCTTCAGGGATATTAGGGCACATGGCATGCGCCGCCTGGGTTTGACCGACGCCGGAAATATCGTCCTTCTCGCCTTCGACTGTCATCAGAGCGATATCGGTGATGGCTTTTGTATCGATCTTGCGGCCTTTATGGACCAGCTCTCCCTTGGGCAAGGCGAATTTCTGGAACACCAGATCGATAGTCTGGAGATAGAATTCCTCAGTCAGATCGAGCACCGACAGGTATTCGTCATAGAATTCCAGATGCTTGTGCTCGGCGTCGCCATCATTATCGACGAGCGAATGGAAATACTCCCAATGAGCGTCAGCATGGCGGGCCTCGTTCATGCTCATAAAGCTGTAAAGCTGGACGAAACCGGGATAGACGCGGCGGCCGAGACCCGGATAGGGCGGCGGCACCGTATGGATCATGTTCGACTTGAACCAGGCGAAAGGCTTTTCCTGCGCCAGGTCATTGGTCACGGTCGGATTGAAGCGGGCGTCGATCGGCGACCCCATGAAGGTCATCGAGGCCGGGCGGCAGGGGTCTTTATCCTCGCTCATCAGGCAGGCCGTGGCCAGAACCGGCGGTCCCGGCTGACAGACGGCCACCACATGGGCGCGGCTGCCGATGGCGGTCAGCATGTCACGAATGGAGTCCATATAGGAATAAAAGTCGAAGCGGCCTTCGAGCACCGGCACCTGACGGGCATTGACCCAGTCGGTGATATAGACGTCGTGGTCGAGCAGGAACTCCTGCACCGTGCCGCGCAAAAGCGTAGCATAGTGGCCGGAGAGCGGCGCCACAATCAGGACCGCCGGTGCCGACGTCTTGCACTTGGCGCGGCGCAGATCGGAGGCATCGCGCTGGAAGCGCAGCAATTTGCACCACGGGCTCGACCAGTCCTCGATGATCTGAACGCGCACATCTACGCCATTGATGGTGACGTGGCTGATGCCCCATTCGGGCTTGCCGTAGCGCTTGGTGACGTTGGAAAACAGTTCTGCCGAGGCATAGAGCGTGCGGCCGATGGCGGTGTCCGAAGCCGGATTGAGCTTCGACCCCCAGAAATCGCGCGTCATCTGCGCCATGGCCCGCAGCGGGGCAGCGGAATAATAGGCGTATTCGTGGAGCGAATAGAGCATGGAGGTCATTTGTACTCTTGTTACCGTTAGCGGTAACGTACAGTAGCACAGGTGTCCTGCCAATTCATTACGACGCCTGAAAACATAAGTTTACCAGGGGCAGGACCACAGGCCCTGCACCCATAAATCTGTTGTGGCGTGTGGTGGCGCTTAAGTGGCTGCCTTCATTGAGTCTTTGATCTGGTCGGCGCTTTGTTGCGGTGTAATATCACTCATCAGAGGCGAATCGAACTGGCCCTTCGGATTCATCAAAAAGACAACAGCCGTGTGATTATAGGTGTAATCCGGGCCGTCTCCGCTCTTGCTTGCCGTCACGCGGTAGGCTTTTTCGACCGATTTGATCTCTTCCGGTGTGCCGGTCAGGCCGATCACGCCCGGTGGAAAACCGCCGCTGGCGAGATAGGCTTTCATATTGGCCGGGCTGTCGCGCTCCGGATCGACGGTGATGAAAACGATCTGCAATTTATCGGCGTCTTTGCCGAGCGATGCCTTGGTTCGCGCCAAAGATTGCAGGGTCAGCGGGCAGACATCGGGGCAATAGGTGTAGCCGAAGAAAACCGCCGTCCACTTGCCGTTGAGGATCGACTGATCGACGACCTTGCCGTCCTGATTGGTGAGGGTGAAGGGGCCGCCGATGGTCACCGACGGATCGACCTGCGACGTGTACTGCGACCTTCCGCCGTTTGCGCCACCGTGCAGGCTGTTGTACCAGTTATAACCGGCCAGGCCGATCAGGATGGCGAAGGCGGCAGCGATGATCGCCAGTCTGAATTTAGTCATCGGGAAGCTTTCGAGCCAAAATTATATGTTTGTCAGCAAGACTCTAAACCATATCTCGGCCTTTTTAAACGGCTCCGATGTCGCAGCCCCTATCGGCGCCGGCGAAAAGGATCATCTGCGCCTGCGCACCCTGATCATGCTGCGCTGGCTGGCCATTCTCGGCCAGAGCGCCATGATCCTGCTGATCGCCTACGGATTCAGCTACCAGCTTCGCCTGTGGTCGTGCCTCAGCATCATCATGGGCAGCGCCTGGCTGAACATCATCCTCAGCCTGGGCCGGCGCAATCCGCGCGTGGCCGGCTGGGAAGCGACCCTGCAATTGAGCTTTGACGCCGTTCAGCTCGGCTTGCTGCTGGGGGTCACCGGTGGGCTGAACAATCCGTTCTGCCTGTTGCTGATTGCGCCGCCGACCGTGGCTGCCGCCAACCTGCCGACGCGACACGGGCTGGTGGTCGTGGTGGTTTCCATGGCGGTGGCCATAGCGCTGGCCTTCTGGTCACTCGATCTGCCGTGGAAATCGGGTGAAGCGTTTGTCCTGCCGCAGATGTACCGGGTCGGGTTCCTCGCCGCCATACTGGTCGGGATTGTCTTCACGGCTGGCTATGCCTGGCAGGCGGCGCTTGAATCGGCGCGCATGGCGCAGGCATTATCCGCCACGCAGGCCGTGCTGGAAAAGGAAACGCGGCTGTCGGCGCTTGGCGGACTGGCGGCGGCGGCGGCGCACGAACTGGGCACGCCGCTCGGCACCATCCAGGTGGTGGCGCGCGAAATGCTGCATGGGCTGAAGCCGGACAATCCGCTCTATGAAGACGCCGAACTGCTGGTGTCGCAAAGCCAGCGTTGCCGCGATATCCTGAAGGCGCTCTCGGCCCGGCCGGAAACGCGCGACGCTGTCTATGATCAGGTGCCGTTGAAAACCTTTCTCGCCAGCGCCGCGGAGCCCTATCAAAATCCACGGGTGGCCATCCATATCGATGTCGAAGCGCGCGGCATCAGTGACGCTGACAGCGGTATCCTGATCCGCCGCCGCCCGGAATGGCTGCACGCCTTCTCGGCCTTTATCGAAAACGCCGTCGATTTCGCCCGCTCCGAGGTACGGATCAGCGCCGAGGTGACGCGTGGTTATGTGGCCCTGACGATTTCGGACGATGGGCCGGGATTCGCGCCGGACATATTGTCGCGGCTGGGGGAGCCATATATTTCCTCGCGCTATGATGGTGACGAGGGCGCGAAAGCCGGCAAGAAGCTAGGTGCGCAAAGCCATTCCGGCATGGGACTGGGTTTTTTCATCGCCAAAACTCTGCTCGAACATACCGGCGCCAACGTCACTTTCGGCAACCGCGAGATCGGCGGCGCCTATGTGCGGGCCTTGTGGCAGCGCGACCAAATCGATATCCTGTCGCCGGATATTTGAAGGGCCAGATTATGGACGCCGATCCTCACGAAGTTCTGAAAACCGCGATTTCCGCCCTGGCGGACAAGACCCTGCTGCTGATGGATGACGATGCGCCGTTTCGCACGCGTCTGGCGCGGGCGCTTGAGGCGCGTGGCTTCACCGTGGCGGTCGCCGAAGGTATCCGTCAGGCAATGGAAATGATCGACGCCAATCCACCGGCCTTCGCGGTGATGGATATGCGGCTGGAAGACGGCAACGGCTTGCAGGCGGTCGAGGCGCTGCACAGGAAACGCCCGGATGCCCGCGCCATCATGCTGACCGGTTACGGCAATATCGCCACCGCCGTGGCGGCGGTCAAATCGGGCGCCATCGATTACCTGTCGAAGCCGGCCGATGCCGACGATGTGGTCAAGGCCCTGCTGGCGGTAGAGGATCATGCCCCGCCGCCACCGGAAAATCCGATGTCAGCCGATCGCGTGCGCTGGGAGCATATTCAGCGCGTCTATGCCCTGTGCGGACAGAATGTCTCGGAAACCGCCCGTCGGCTGAATATGCACCGCCGCACCCTGCAACGCATTTTGGCCAAGCGCGCCCCGAAGTAATTATCTGTGGTGCGCGCCACTGTCATAGGGGTGGGCGGCGGAGGGCAGGATCAGGTTGTGCGTGATCTCGCTGACCGAGGAAATGATGATCTGCACCGACAGGGCGCACAGGATCAGGCCCAGAACGCGCACCACGACGACCATGCCGACGCGGCCGAAAATACGCGAAATCGAGTTGGCAAACAGGAGGGTCAGGAGCACGGCGAAAGCAGTCGTGCAGATGGCCGCTACGCCCGTGGCCAGGCCGAAAATGCCGAGTTTCTGTGCTTCCGCCGCCTGAATGACCACGGTCGAGATGGTGCCGGGGCCGACCATCAGCGGGAAGGCGAACGGCACAACCAGTTTTTCAAAGGCATTCTTTGCATTTTCGCGGTGACCGAGTGGCTTGACGCCAGAGGCCGGATCACCGCCATGCGCCACTTCGTCGGCCCGGGTGAAGGTTTCGATAAAGTCGCCCCGCGCCATTTCCAGCCCCATCAGGAACAGCAATATCCCGCCGGCAATACGGAAGGCGTCCATTGAAATACCGAAGAACTTCAAGATGCTCAGACCGGCGAAAAAGAAAATTGTCAGGATCAGGGCCGTGAAGATCGAGATGTAAATGCTGATCAGGCGGCGCGAGGCCGGGCTCTGGCTTTGAGTGGCAGCGGCAAAGATGGGCACATTGCCGATCGGGTCGATCAGGGCAAAAAGCGTGATGAAGAAGTTGACGTAGAACGCAATGAGAGTCATTTGGCAGCCCACCGGAGAATTGTGCTACCTCACAGCAATTCGCCTGTTCCCGCAACCCCTTGTAGAGAATGTCACCATGTTGAAAGCTGATCCCCGCCTGATCGTTGCCCTTGATGAACCTGATCTGGACTCAGCCCGCGCCCTGGTGAAGACCCTCGGTGATAACGTTAGTTATTACAAGGTCGGTATTACCCTTCTGGCGCAAGGGGGATTGGCGCTTTGCGAGGAATTGTCAGCCCAGGGCAAGCAGGTGTTTCAGGACTGGAAACTGCACGATATCGGTGCGCAGGTCGAAGGTGCTGCCAAGGCCGCGTCATCGGGTGCCTGTGATCTGCTGACGGTCCATGCCGAACCGCAGGTGATGCGGGCCGCGATCAAGGGCCGTCATCCGAAAACGAAAGTGATCGGCGTGACAGTGATGACCTCGCTGACCCAGGCCGATCTGGATGAAATGGGCTACGGTGTGCCACTGGCTGATCTGGTGCTGCGTCGCGTAGATCAGGCGGTGGCATGCGGCATGGATGGTGTGGTGGCCTCGCCGCACGAAGCGGCAGCGATCCGTGCCCGTGTGCCGGCGGATTTCCTGATTGTGACGCCGGGTGTGCGTCCGGTGGGCGCTTCGGTCGATGATCAGCAGCGCATTGCCACGCCGGAAGATGCCTTCCGCAATGGCGCGTCGCATGTGGTGGTCGGCCGTCCGATCACGCGCGTCGCTGATCCGGTGGCGGCGACTCAGGCCATTCTGGCGGCGATCCAGAACGTTTAGTAAGGCCCCCCTCCGTCATCGCCAAGGGGGCGATGCCACCTCCCCCGCCCGCGGGGGAGTATAAGACAAAGTCTTGCCCCTCCCCACTTGTGGGGAGGGGGACCACAAGCGAAGCGCCGTGGTGGTGGGGGTCTTAAATCTTAAAAGTCTACCGCTATCCCTTTGCGTTCCCAGTCGCCATAGCGGGTGGGTTCGGGGCCGTTCGGGCCGCCTTCCTCGATGGCTTTCGCAATATCGGCTTCCTCTTTCGCGCGGCGCTCGGTGGCTTCGGTCAGGGCTCGCTTGGCGGCGGGCGACAGGATCTTACGCACCTCAAGGGCACTCAGGTCGGCGGGTTTTTCAGGTTCGCCAGAGTCTTTGATTTCAGATGACATTTTCGTAATCGTCTTGCGGGGGATGGCGCGGATTTCCATATCTAGGCTCTAAATCGTTGTTTCTCAAGGCGCCTTATCCAAATGAACCCTTTAAAGACCTATCTGCTTCTGGCTGGACTGACCGCGCTGTTCGGCGTGATCGGTTTCGCACTGGCGGGGCCGACGGGCATGTTGATCGCGCTCGGTATCGCCGTAGCGATGAACGTCTTCAGCTACTATAATTCCGACAAGATGGTGCTGCGCATGTATGGCGCGCAGGCCGTAGATCCCAATACGCAGAATGCTCTTTTGCGCAGTTATTATGATGACATCGAAGCTTTGAGCCGTCGCGCCGGCCTGCCGATGCCGACCGCCTATATCATGGACTCGGACCAGCCGAACGCCTTTGCCACCGGCCGCGACCCACAACACGCCGCTGTAGCCGCCACCACAGGCTTGCTGCGGATGCTTGAGCGCGAAGAAATCCGCGGCGTCATGGCGCACGAACTGGCGCACGTCAAAAACCGCGACACCCTGACCATGACGATCACGGCCACCCTGGCCGGCGCCATTTCGTCACTGGCCAATTTCGCCCTGTTCTTCGGCGGCTCGCGTGACGATGACGACGGCCACAGCAATATTGTGGTCGTCCTGCTGATGGCCATTCTGGCGCCGATCGCCGCCATGCTGGTCCAGATGGCGATTTCGCGTACCCGTGAATATGCTGCCGACCGGCTGGGCAGCGAAATCTCTGGCGATCCGGAATCATTGGCGCGGGCGCTGAAAAAGATCGAGGCTTATGCCAAGGGCGGTGTGGTCAATCACGATGCCGAACGCAATCCGGCCTCGGCGCACCTGTTCATCATCAATCCCTTGAGCGGTCGTGGAATGGACAATCTGTTCTCGACCCACCCAGCCACGGAAAACCGCGTCAATGCCCTGATCCAGCTCGGCATGGATATGAAGCGACGCAGCCCCTCATACGGACAGACGAGCGTGCCGACCGTTCAGTAAGGGTTTGTGGAAGAGACGGCTTGCGCGGGCTTGCCGGCAAGCGCACGCCATATCCGCATGAAGCGCTGCTCGATCTGTGCGGAGTGGCGCCAGGCCAGCCGGAAGCCGACAAAAAGCGTCAAGCCGGCAAAGAGGAACATGGCCGTATGGGTACGGTGATAGGCCTTTATATGGAACAGGTCCGTCATGATGCCCAGGGTCAGCACGCCGGTGAACAGCCATGTCACATTGGTGCGGAAGATGCGGCCGGGCAGTTTTCCGGCGATGGACATCAGCAGGGCGGCATAGGGCACGATCAGGATCATGTCGTAATCCATCAGGCGCGGGGTCATGAGCGGCGTCAGGCCAAGGCCCAGGATGAGCCGTTCATTGTCATCCAGATCGCCCCATTTTGCCATGGCCATGCCGCTGGCCAGCATGACCGCCATGAACAGGGCAGCAAAAGCGAGCGATTCCACAGACGAGGTTATGACACCGGCCCAGCTTGTCAGGGCCAGCCATCCCAGTCCGGGCTGCTCCTCGATGGCGACTGTTTTGAGCAGCGCCCGCCATTCGCCGCCATAATGGCCGGTGGTGGCGAACATCAGGGCGACCACGCCTATGCCGGCCACGGCGCGCCAGCCAAAAGCGGCGAAGCGAGGCCATAGCGGCCGGTCTTCCAGCAGGAAGACGACGAAATACATCAGGAAGGTCGGCTTGATATAGGCGCAGGCCAGGACCACAAGCGTAAACAGCCACTTTTTGCGCGGAGCAGCGAGCAATCCGGCCAGAACTGCGGCGTGCATGACGATGCCAATATTGCCGCAACAGAAGGTCATCGCGCTCAGGGCGGAGAAGGCGAGCAGGCGATGAGACAGGCGAAGTTGCGGCATGGCCTTCACCAGCGCGAACCAGACCAGAAATGCAGTGGCCGGGAACAGCAGTGCCCACACAAAGAGGTCACGGGCGAACAAGGCGCCGAATTGCTGGACCGGTGCTGAAAACAGACTGGCGACCTGTGGCGCATAGACAAAGGCCGCCGGTCTCAGGCCGGCGCAGACAGGGGTGTGCGTGTAGGGGGACAGGCCTTGCGACAGGCGGCTGGCGCCGCATAGCACGGCGTCGATGTCCATGAGCGTCCAGCGGTTTTTTTGCAGTTTGGCAATAATGCCGGCCACGACGGGAAAAAGACAAAACAGTCGGAATAAGATGGCGGCGGGTCTGGATTGCGACCAGCGACGGATCGATACGGCAACGCTTTGCAGGAATGCGGACATGAATCACTCGCCGGAACTGTAATCGCAAACGCGCGCCGGCGTTTGAGCCATAATCTGGCCACAGCCACTAGGAGCGCCAACCTGAACAGCGGATGAACGGAGCCGTGATAAGGCGGCGATTACGCGCCTGAAACGGGCGGCGGTATCACGGAGTGTGTTTTTCTCGCAATATTGCTAAAGGAAAATTGACGGCAGAGATGGCCCATATGGGTCGCCTTTTTAACGTCATGCGCCTAAGACGGGCGCGCAGAGTACCCAGTGCCAGTTACCAGTGAAAGCGAGGGCCGACCATGTCGGACCAGTTTGTCCAGCCTGCCGTTGCGACCCCGGCCTTACCCAATTTTCGCACTATCGCCCTGATCGTCGCCAGCGCCATGTTCATGGAGCAGCTCGACGCCACCGTACTGGCCACTGCCCTGCCGACCATGGCGCGCGATTTCGGCGTCAGTGCGCCGGCCATGAGCATCGCGCTGACCTCCTACCTGCTGAGCCTAGCAATTTTTATTCCCGCCAGCGGCAAGATCGCCGATCGCTTCGGTTCGCGCACCGTTTTCCGCACGGCCATCGCGGTTTTTGTGATGGGTTCTATTCTCTGCGCGCTGGCGCCCAACCTGACCCTGCTAGTGGTCGCGCGCCTGATTCAGGGGCTGGGCGGGGCGATGATGTTGCCGGTCGGGCGGCTGGTGCTGATGCGCAGCGTCGAGCGCAAGGATATGGTAGCGGCCATGTCGTGGCTGCTGGTGCCTGCCCTGGTCGGGCCTATTCTCGGACCGCCCATCGGTGGGATGTTTGTCACCTATCTCGACTGGCGCTGGATCTTCTATATCAATGTCCCGATCGGCGTAGTCGGGTTCGTTCTGGTTTCTCTGTTCATCAAGGAGGTCAAGGGACCGACCCGCAGCCCGTTTGATCTGATCGGCTTTATCCTGTCCGGTATTTCGCTGGGCTCGCTGCTGTTCGGCTTTGAAATGACCAGCCGCACCGGCGAAGCCTGGTTGGCGGCGGTTCTGATCGTCACCGGCGTGGTCTTCGGCGTCGCCTATCTGCGCTATGCCCGCACGCGCACAGCGCCGATCATGGATTTTTCGCTGATGCGTGTCCGGACCTTCCGCACATCGGTTATCGCCGGGTCGCTGACGCGGATCACGCAGGGCGCGCAGCCCTTTCTTATCCCGTTGATGTTGCAACTGGGCTTTGGCTATTCGGCCGCTGCCGCCGGGCGCATATCGATCGCGACGGCCTTAGGGTCTCTGACCATGAAGGCCTTTCAGGGACCGATCCTGCGGCGCGTTGGCTTCCGCTCCGGCCTGATTGTGTTTGGTCTGATTGGTACGCTGGGCTATGGCAGTTGTGCCCTGCTACGGCCGGACTGGCCCGTGCCGGTCATCTTCGGCATCATGTATCTGAGCGGCTTCTTCATGTCGTTCCAGTTCACCAGTTACAACACGATTGCCTATGACGAGATTCCGCACGAGCGCATGAGCGCGGCCACCAGTTTCTATACCACCTTCCAGCAGCTGATGCTGTCACTGGGCATCTGCGTCGGTGCGCTGGCCCTGCATGCCTCGATCCACCTGAATGGCCGGCAACATGCGCAACTGAGTGACTTTTCGGTTGCCTTTGTGGTTGTGGCGGTGATTTCATTGGCGGCGACTTACTGGAACATGACGTTTTCGAAGACAGCCGGCGCGGAGATCAGCGGCCATAGGCAGGCACAGCCGGCGGAATGATGGGTTCCCTTAAACGGGGCGGCCTCTCCGGGTTTCTTGCTCGTTCAGTCAGGGTTAGTTGGAATAGGCACAGCGTGGCTAGTCACCCAGAATCGATGGCAATTATCTCTTCTGGAGCACCGACATGTATCTCCACACGAAGCTAATGGTATCGCTTGCCTTCGGTGCCGGGATGTTGCTCAGCCAAGCCGAAGCGTCCAGCGCGCATCAAGGGGCAGTGACGGCGATCGACATTGCGCTGGAGCCGGACGATACGATGCTCCGGCACGCCCGAACAGATAATGCACGTCTGCGCGAGGACTTCCCGAAAGGCTTCAGCCTGGACGCGACGCACAACCCCCACGTCACCCTGTTGCAGCAATATGTGCGCACGAAGGACCTCGACAAGGTTTACGAGGCGACGGACAAGGTCCTGGCCAGCGAACACATAACGAGCTGGAAGCTGAAGGCTTTCAAGTATTATTACATACCCAATCCGCCGGTGGGTCTGGCTGGCATTGTGGCCGAGCCTACGGCGGATCTGCTCAGGCTGCAAAAGAAGCTGATCGAGGCGATCCGGCCCTTCACGGTGACAACCGGCACGGCCGCCGCCTTTTTCACTACGCCGGACGAGCCTGATATCAACCAGCCGACCATCGATTATGTGGCGGGTTTTGTTCCGAAGGCAACGGGCGCGCATTTCAATCCGCATGTCACGATTGGCGTCGGTACAATTCCGTATTTGGATAAGATGCTTGCGGAACCTTTTGAGCCATTTACGTTCTCACCCGCCGCAGCCTCCGTTTATCAGCTTGGCAATTTTGGGACGGCACGCAAGATGCTCAAGACATTTCAATTGAAGCCCTGAATAGTTGGGATGATCTCGGGACGTCTTACCGGCAGGCGAGTATACCAAGGTTCAGTTAAGGTAAGAGAATCCGCAGATATTGCTTATCCGCCTGGACAGTTAGCTTTGGCGAAGCGCTCTATATCGTCAGGGCGGAGATTGTATGAGAGAGCGAACTCGCCGACAGCTGTGTCAGCACAGAGAACCAAATCGTGCCCGTTTGTTAACCGGCATTCTCCAACATAAATGTCTTCGACCGTTCCAAGATGCGCAGTAAGTAGCCTGGAACAATGTGAAACATGCGGTTTCATACCAAGCTTTGCCAGATAACTATTGAAAAGCGAAGTGGCCCGAAGCACGGATTTGGCATCATTGACCTCGCGATAGGTCGGTGTCTCCGCAGGTTGTCCGAATGCCTGCGACACAAGCGCTGTGGAGAAAATCGCCACAATCAGCAACAAATGCTTCTTCGACTGTGTGAACAACATTTCAAATTCCCCGCACAAGCAGATTGACACTATCCTTGTGATTATTGAGCGCAATACTTGATCCGCTTTTACCTCTGAAAATCTGTGCAATCTGTGGATTCCCATAACTTCTCAAAGGTTAGTCGTGTCGGGGTCGTGCTATCTAACCGCCCGGATGCAGGCCCGGGGCTTCCTGACCGGTGCGGGCGACATATTCTGAATAACCGCCATCGTAGCGATGCACGCCCTCCGGCGTCAGTTCCAGCACGCGGTTCGACAGCGCCGCCAGGAAATGGCGGTCGTGCGAAACGAACAGCATGGTCCCTTCGAAATCGGCCAGCGCCGTGACCAGCATCTCCTTGGTCACCATGTCGAGGTGGTTGGTCGGTTCGTCGAGCACCAGCAGGTTGGGTGGATCGAACAGCATCTTGGCCATGACCAGCCGCGCTTTTTCGCCGCCGGAGAGCACGCGGCAGGGCTTTTCGACATCGTCGCCGGAGAAGCCGAAACACCCGGCCAGTGAACGCAGCGCGCCTTGTCCCGCCTGCGGGAAGGAGCCATCCAGCGACTCGAAAATCGTCTCTTCGCCGTCGAGCAGGTCCATGGAGTGCTGGGCGAAATAGCCCATCTTGACGCTGGCGCCGATGTTGACCGTGCCCTTGTCGGGTTCGGCCGCGCCGGCTGCCAGTTTCAGCAGGGTGGATTTGCCGGCACCATTGGCGCCAAGCACGCACCAGCGTTCCTTGCGGCGCACCTTGAAATCCAGACCCGTATAGATCGGCAGGGTGCCATAGCTCTTATGGACGTTTTGCAGGTTCAGCACATCCTCGCCCGAGCGCGGCGGTGAACGGAATTCGAACTGGATAGACTGGCGACGCCGGGGCGCTTCCACCTTTTCGATCTTGTCGAGTTTTTTCACCCGGCTCTGGACCTGGGCGGCGTGCGAGGCCCGCGCCTTGAAGCGCTCGATGAACTTGATTTCCTTGGCGAGCATGGCCTGCTGGCGTTCGAATTGCGCCTGCCGCTGCTGTTCGGTGAGCGCGCGCTGCTGTTCGTAAAAATCGAGATCGCCCGAATAGGTGATGAGCGATCCGCCGTCGATTTCCACCACCTTGCCGATGATGCGGTTCATGAAGGCGCGATCGTGCGAGGTCATCAGCAGGGCGCCGTCGTAATTCTTTAGGAAGGACTCCAGCCAGATCAGACTTTCGAGGTCCAGGTGGTTGGAAGGTTCGTCGAGCAACATGCCGTCGGGGCGCATCAAGAGGATGCGGGCCAGTGCCACGCGCATCTTCCAACCGCCGGAGAGTAAGCCCACGTCGCCATCCATGCGCTCCTGACTGAAACTCAGGCCCGCCAGCACTTCGCGCGCCCGCGCTTCCACGGAATATCCGTCCAGTTCCTCGAAACGCGCCTGAACATCGCCGTAGCGCTCGATGATGGCGTCAAATTCATCCGCCTGATCCGGATCGGCCATGGCAGCCTCCAGCTTCGTCATTTCGGCGGCGAGGGCGCTCACGGGGCCGACGCCATCCATCACCGCGGCGACCGCGCTCTGGCCGGACATTTCGCCGACATCCTGGCTGAAATAACCGATCGTCATGCCGGCATCGATGGCGACCTGCCCGTCGTCGGGCTGCTCCTGGCCGGTGATCATGCGGAACAGCGTCGTCTTGCCGGCGCCATTCGGCCCGACCAGCCCGACCTTTTCGCCCTTCTGAATGCCCATCGAGGCATCGATGAACAGGATCTGGTGGCCGTTTTGCTTGCTGATATTATCGAGACGGATCATGCGGGTGTTACTGACTGAAAAAGGGGAGGTCGCGTTTGGGAGGCATGTACAATGGCGCGGCCGTTTAGGGAAGGGCGCGGCCACCTTCTACACCACCTTCCAGCAACTAATGCTGTCATTGGGCATCTGCGTGGGGGCGCTGGCCCTTCATGCCTCGATCCATCTGAATGGCCGGCAGCATGCCCGGCTCAGTGATTTTTCGGTCGCCTTTGTGGTGGTGGCGGTGATTTCATTGTCCGCTACCTGGTGGAATATGGCGTTTTCCCACACTACCGGCGCGGAGATCAGCGGCCATAAGCAGGCGTAAGCTGTGGAGTGATGGGTTTACGAACGAGGAAAAGAAGTTCAGCGTATGCAATCTTACGATATGCTTGAATGCTTTCTGTGTCAGCTTTACTCAGATGCCTCCTATCCTCATTAATGGTCACAAAGAAGGTCAAAATGGTTGCTGATCTCATCGTTTCTTCGGTTGCCGATTTGATTCCTGGCTCGGAGAATTTTCTCCAAGCTGTTGGTGATTTCTTCGGTGACTTCGGCAAAGATCTTGCCAAAGACTATATGAAAGAAGGCGTTGGCTCATTTGTAAAGGCTTGGCAGTCCGAGCAAGTATCTCGTCGAATTAAAGCCGCAAGGCAAAGGCTTAAAGATGAAACAGGCTTTGAACCTCAGCCCGTCAGTCCTAGTATTGGATTGCCGCTTTTGAATGCTGCGAGTCTTGAAGACAGACCCGAATTAACTCAAATGTGGGAACGTCTTTTATCTGCGGCAATGAATAAAGACAAGGCGTCTGGCATACGGCAAGTATATATTGATATTCTGAAGCAGATGGACCCACTTGATGCGCTCGTTTTTGCCAAACTTTCCTTTAACGGCGAAAATAATTCTCGGAATAAAATAGCTCAGGAAATTAGTCGAAACCCATCTCAAGTAGATATTTCCTTTGCGAATTTGGTTGATTTCCGATGCTGCCGATTTGCCGAAACACAATCTCATCAAGATGGAACTTATAGCCATACCCACCTTACATCTTTAGGGCGAGAGCTACAGCAAGTTCTAAATCTGCCAACAAAATAAGACTTGCTCCTATCTTTGTAACTAATTCTGACCCTTCTCAAAACTTGACCCATCCGTCAGCGGGGCCTATAGGACGCCACCTTCCAAGCATCTTATAGAAAGCGCGCCCCTTATGGCCCCCAATAAGCCCCCCTTTTCGTCTTCTGGCGGCAAACCCTCGTTTCAGCGCAAGCTCGTCAAGCGCCCGCCGTCAAAAGGCATGGCTGCCAAGATCGCCGCCAAGCAGGCGCCTATTCAGCATCCCGAACCGACTATAAATACCGATGACGACGGCGATATCGGCATGAATGCTCGCATCGCCGCCATGGGCCTGATCGATGCGGCCCTGACCAAGCGCTCCGGTTTCGATGAAGCGGTGACACGGACGGAATTTCTAAGCTTAAGCGATGGCGAACGTGCCTTTGCCCGCGCTATGGCCCTGCTGGTGTTGCGCCGTTTGGGTCAGCTTGATCACATCATCGAAAAGCGCACCCAGAAGACGCCTTCAGCCGCCGTCTGCGATCTGCTGCGCATCGGCCTGGTGCAGATCGGCTTCATGAATGTGCCTGATTTCGCCGCCGTCTCGACCACGGTGAAGCTGGCCGAACGTGCCTCCAATACCCGGCCCTTCAAGGGCCTGATCAACGCCATCCTGCGCGGCGTCCTCCGTGAAGGCGGTCTGCCCGCGCCGATCGCGTCGCGTCTGGCGCCCGACTGGCTCTACGCCCGCTGGAAAGGTGCCTATGGCGAGGATAACGCCAATGGCGTCGCCTATATGCTGACCGAAGAACCGGCGACCGACCTCAGTTTCCGCTCGCAGGCCGATCTCGACGCCCATAAAGAAGCGCTCGAAGGCACGGATCTTGGTGGCCTGACCCTGCGCTCCGCGTTGCGCGGCGATGTGCGCGAATGGTCGGGCTATGAGGACGGTATCTGGTGGGTGCAGGATGCCGCCGCCGCCGCCGTGGTCAATGTGCTGGGCGATATCAGCGGCAAGACGGCCATTGATCTGTGCGCCGCACCGGGTGGCAAGACCATGCAGCTGGTAGCCAAGGGCGCGTCCGTCGTGGCGCTCGACCGTTCGAAGAACCGCCTGAAGCGTGTCGAGGAAAATCTCGAACGGACGAAGCTTTCCGCCGATATCCAGATGGCCGATGCTGAAACCTTCGAGGATAATCGCAAGTTCGATGTCGTATTGCTCGATGCGCCGTGTTCGGCCACTGGCACTTTCCGTCGTCAGCCGGACGTTTTGTGGGGCACCAAGCCGGCCGATATCGCCAAGCTGGCCGATGTGCAGCACCGCCTGCTCGATTCCGCGGCGAAGCGGGTCAAAACCGGTGGTGATCTCGTCTATTCGACTTGTTCACTCGAACGTGAAGAAGGCGAGACTCAAGTATTAGCCTTCCTGCGCCGCCATAAGGATTTCAGTCTGGTCAAGGTTTTGCCCGAAAGCGCTGCTGATATAGGCGTACCGGTTGAGTCGGTAACGGCGGAAGGCTGGCTGCGCCTGCTGCCGCATCAGCGCGCCGGCGGTCAGGACGGCTTTTTCATCGCCAGATTAACCCGTCAGGCCGGTTGACCTGATATAGGCAATCCTCTTAAGCAAAAAATATCAAATCCGCGAGTACCCGATCATGACGACCCCGCTCATTTGCCCCTCCATCCTGGCCTCTGACTTCGCCAAGCTCGGCGAAGAAGTCCGCGCCATCACCGAGGCGGGTGCCGACTGGGTGCATATCGACGTCATGGACGGCCATTTTGTGCCGAACATCACTATCGGGCCGGATGTGGTGAAGGCCCTGCGCCCGCATTCGAACCTGCCGTTCGATTGCCACCTGATGATCTCGCCGGTCGACTCCTATCTCGAAGCCTTCAAAAATGCTGGCGCCGACTATATCAGCCTGCATCCGGAAGCTGGTCCGCACCTGCACAGGTCGCTGAAATATATCCGCCAGCTCGGCGCCAAGGCGGGCGTGGTGCTCAATCCCGCCACGCCGGTCGAAATCCTCGACTGGGTGATGGACGATATCGACCTTGTGCTGGTGATGAGCGTCAATCCGGGCTTCGGTGGGCAGAGCTTTATCGACAGCCAACTGAAGAAGATCGAAGTCATCCGCAAGAAGCTGGATGCGGTCGGTCATCCGGCCATTCTTCAGGTCGATGGCGGCGTTAATGCCGGGAACGCTCACAAATGCGTGGAAGCGGGCGCCACGGCCATGGTGGCTGGCACCGCCGTCTTCAAGGGTGGGCCTTCGGCCTATGCCGCCAATATCAAGCAGCTTAAAGGCCTCTGATGCAGGCCTATGAGTCGACGCCCCTGGCCGAAGTGCTGACCGCCGCCACGCCGTGGCAAAAGGTGGTTGGGGCGTGGTTGCGCAAGCAGGCGGGGGCCGAACTCTTTGGCATGCCGGGCTATCGCCTGACGCTGAAAGGCCGGGTATCGGATGGTTTCCTGGCCACGCCGCACGACGGCCGGCCGGCCAGTGCGCTGCTCGGCAAAGCCATCCTTTCCGGCCGTTATACCCTGGCGAATGCGCGCATGAGCGTGCAGGGCTCCGGCGATCCGTGGAACCGCGCCTCGCCAACCCGCGCCTTCGCCATCGAACTGCATCGTTTCTCATGGCTGCCGCACCTGATGACTCAGGGCGATGACGGCGCCAAGGAAGCCGTGCGGCTGTTTTTGCTGTGGCAGAAGACCTTCCGCAGCTGGACGCCCTTCACCTGGGGCGAAGAGGTGCTGTCGCGCCGGCTGATCAATCTGTCGATCTTCGCCCGCCGCCTGTCGGCAGTGGCCCAGCCCTGGGAAGCGCACGCCCTGGCGCAATCCTTGGCCGAGCAGGGGCGTCACCTGCTGCGCCTGCATAACAATGCCGCTTATCAGGCCAGCCGCGCCGTGGCGCTGGTGGCGATCGGTTGCGTATTGTCGGGCAGCGTGGGGGATGGTTTTCGGCGCAAGGGCCTGAAGCGCCTGCCGAAGGCCCTGCGCCGCTGCACCCAGAGCGATGGCTCGCATATATCGCGCAGCCCGGAACAGGGTCTGGAGCTGCTTTATGACCTGCTGCTGCTGATCGACTCCCTCAGTCAGCGCAGTCAGGCCGTGCCGGACTATATCGAGGAACATATCGAGCGTTTGTCACGCTTCGTGCGGACCCTCAGCCATCCCGATGGCAGCCTCGTCGCCTTCCAGGGCACGGAATCACTGCTCGAAGATCAGATTCTGCCGGCGCTTCTGCATACCGACGCCAAGGCCGGTAACTTGCCGAATGCGCTGGAGCAGGGGCGTTATCACCGGATGCTGGGCCGATCCTTAAGCGTCTACGTCGATGCCGGGGAAGCGAAGGCCGGCGATTTCGGCTCTGCCGCCTGTGATTACCCGATGGCGTTTGAGGTTTCCGGCGGGCGTGACAAGCTGATCGTTTCGCCCGGCTGGTCGCCGATGCAATCCGACCGTCAGGCGTTCCGCGTCATCGGCGCCGCCAATACGCTGACCCTCGGTGATGAACTGATCCTTAAGCCAATGGCGGGAAAGTTCGGCGAATTGCTCAATTTCACGCTCGAAGGCCTGCGTTACAAGGTACGCAGCCGTCGGGTCGAAGCCGAAGATTCCGGCACTCTGCTGGAACTGGAGCACGAGGGCTGGCGGCCGAAATTCGGTCTGAAACATGAGCGCCGACTCTATGTCGATGCTCAGCGCGATGAACTGCGTGGCGAAGAGCGCCTGACGCCGATGGCGACAAAAAAGGAATTGCCGGCTTCGGTGCCCTATGCGGTGCGCTTCCTGCTGCATCCGGAAGTCCAGGCCTCGCTGGCGCGTGACCGGAAAAGCATCCTCCTGCGCGGTCCGGGCGGACGTGGCTGGTGGCTGCGCCATGACGCCCAGGATGTGGCGCTCGATGAAGGCACGGTCTTTGAAAAAGGCGTGGCGCGCAAGACCACTCTGATCGTGCTGCATGGCACAGCACGGCTGGATACGCCGACCCGCCTGCGCTGGAAACTGTCTCCGGCCGAATCCTGACCTATTGGTCAGGTCTTTACCGGATGGGCCTCCCCTCCTGACTGCATCCTTACATCGAAAAACGGATACTGCCGGTCAAATCTGCGCTGTGAACCTGCGCGTATATAGGAGTAAAGCACCATGACACGTATCCTGAAAACCACTGCCGCCGCCCTGGTAAGCCTCGGCTTGATTGCCGGTTCGGCCGTTATCCCCAATATGGCGGATGCCCAGACCTATCGCTGCAAATACGAACAGAAGAAATCTGGCAATAAGGGGGCCGTTATCGGCGCCATCGCCGGCGGCCTGCTCGGCAGCCAGATTTCCAAGAACGAGCGTGGCCTCGGCACGGTTGGCGGTGCGGTGGTCGGCGGTTATGCCGGCAGCAAGATCGCTAAAAACAGTGTCAAGCGCCGCTGTGTCGATGAGGTGGCCTATCGCACGCGCACCGTTTATGAAACCGACAAATACGGTCACCGCCACAAGGTCGTTTACCGTTATGTTCGTCAGTAATCGGCATAAATAAATTTTAGACAACTGACAATGAGAAAGGCCCTGCCGGATGCGGCGGGGCCTTTTTGCATATGGCTGACAGGGCTGTCAGGCCCTTCCTAACATGTTCAAAAATAAATGCTTTTCTGAACGAGCATGAATGAACTTATCAAATCCCGTTCAGGTTGGGAGGCTTATAACTGTCCTCATGAACGGCACACTGGATCAACCGGAAAGCCAAAGACACGAAGGACTAAAGTTATGAGCAAGATCATCAAATCGACTATGAAAACTTTTGGGGCCGCCATCGTTTCGACCGGCCTGATCATCGGTTCCGCCGCCGCCGTCATGGTGCCGACCACCGCTTCGGCTCGCACCACCTATCAGTGCGAAGTCACCAAGTCGAACAGCGCCAAGACCGGCGCCATCCTGGGTGTGATCGCCGGTGGTTTGCTGGGTAGCCAGATTTCGAAGAATGAAAAGGGCCTGGGCGCTGTCGGCGGTGCGGTTGTCGGTGGCCTGCTGGGCAACAAGTTGGGCAAGGATCAGGGCAAGGATACGTGTAACAAGGCCGAAGCCGCCATGCATCAGCAACGTTATGACGACCGTAATTACGGCTACCGCAGCCAGCCGGTCCGCTATGACAGCTACAAGCATTACAGCAATGGTGATCGCTACGGGTCTCGCTACTAAACGCTCCCTGTAGCTTGAGATTGCGATCATCAGCAAAGCCTCCGCCATGCTCACCCATGGCGGAGGCTTTGTCATATGTGGTCGCAGCTTGTTATCCGCCCGGCCTAGGCAAATATGACAGGTTCGTGTAAACCGCGCGCATCTTCCCCTCCCATAAACGGATAGCCCATGCCCGCCGCTCCCGATTTCCCGCCCGCCGCCGATCTGGTCACCCCGAAACGCGCCCTGATCTCGCTGTCCGACAAGACCGGTCTGATCGAAGCCGCTCAGGCGCTTGTTGCTGCCGGCGTCGAGCTGCTGTCGACCGGCGGCACCAAGGCCGCTCTGCAAAAGGCCAATATCGCGGTGAAGGATGTCGCTGACATCACCGGATTCCCCGAAATGATGGACGGCCGCGTCAAGACGCTGCACCCCAAGGTCCACGGTGCCCTGTTGGCCTATCGTGATGCGCCCGAGCATGCGCAGGCGTTGAAAGATCATGACATCCAGCCGATCGACATTGTGTGGATTGATCTGTACCCGTTCGAATCAACTGTCGCTGCCGGCGGTGCGTTTGAAGCCGCCATCGAGAATGTCGATATCGGCGGCCCGGCCATGATCCGCTCGTCGGCCAAGAACCATCCCTATGTCAGCATTTGTGTCGATAAGGCCGGCATGGACGAGGTTCTGGCCGCCATTGCCGACAGCGGCACGACTTCGCTCGCCCTGCGCAAATCTCTCGCTGCCCGCGCTTTTGCCCGCACCGCCGCCTATGATGCTGCCGTCTCGTCGTGGTTCGCCGGTCAGCTTGGCGATGCCTATCCGGAGCGCAAAACCATCGGCGCCGCCCGCCTGCAAACCATGCGCTATGGCGAAAATCCGCACCAGTCCGCCGCCTTCTACAAGACCGGCGAGGATCGTCCCGGCGTCGCCACGGCAAAGCAGCTGCAAGGCAAGGAACTGAGCTACAACAACGTCGCCGATACCGATGCCGCCATCGAACTCGCCGCGGAATTTGATCCGGCAGCCTCAGCGGCCTGCGTCATCGTCAAGCACGCCAATCCGTGCGGCGTCGCCACCGGCCCGGACCTGCTGACCGCTTATAAGCGCGCGTTGGAATGCGATCCGGTGTCGGCCTTCGGCGGCATTGTGGCGCTCAACCGCAAGCTCGACAAGGCCACGGCGGAAAAGATCGTCGAGATATTCACCGAAGTGGTCGTGGCCCCGGACGTCGATGACGATGCCGTCGCCGTCTTCGCTGCCAAGAAGAACCTGCGCCTGCTGATCACCGGCAAGCTGCCCGATCCACTGGCCGGCGGTCAGGTGTTCCGTTCGGTGGCTGGCGGCATGCTGGTCCAGTCACGCGATACGGCCCGCATCACCGCGGCTGACCTGAAGGTCGTCACCAAGCGCCAGCCGACAGAGGCTGAAATTGAGGACATGCTGTTCGCCTTCACCATAGCCAAGCACGTCAAGTCGAATGCCATTGTCTATGCCAAGGATGGCCGCACGGCTGGTATCGGCGCCGGCCAGATGAACCGTCGCGATTCCGCCCGTATCGCCCGCCTGCGCGCTCAGGAAGCTGCTGAAGGGCTGGGTCTGACGGATAGCCTGGCCAAAGGGTCTGCCTGCGCCTCGGAAGCCTTCTTCCCGTTCCCCGATGGTCTGCTGGAAGCCGCGGCTGCCGGCGCCACTGCGATCATCCAACCCGGCGGCTCCATGGGTGACCAGGCGGTGATCGACGCTGCCGATGCCGCCGGTCTGGCGATGGTATTCACGGGCACGCGCGTATTCAGGCATTAATCGGGATCTTTTCGCCGCCGAGTGCGTTGGCGTCGCTAAGCTGTATAAGCATACAGCCGTCGCTAGCCGCCTGCTCGGACGACAAAAATCTCTCCTATTAAACGACCGAGATAAAAAAAGACCCGGATGTCCGACATCCGGGTCTTTTTAATTCAGGTCTCGCCTGGCCTTACGTCGGGGCTTTGATCTCGCCGGTGAAGTGGCCGTTGAAGACGATATCCGACAGAGGCTGGCGCGTCGAAGGGGCCTCGCGGGTTTGCAGGAAATCGGGCAGGCTGGACACGTCGCCCTGATAACCGATAGCAACGGCGGCCTCTAATTTGAGGTTTTCCGGGAACTGAAGCACGAGCGGCGCCTTGTCGAATTCGATGCCCGCCATGCCGTGGGCGATCAGACCCATGCTGTGCGCCTGCAAGGCCAGCGACATGAAGGCCGATCCGGCGTCGAAGCTGTTGGTGATGTTCTGGCGCTGGCCGTCGAACGAGGTTACCGAGGCGATGAAGATCAATGCACCGGCGTCCTTGGCCCAGCCCTCATTGAACGGCACCAGCAGCGAGAGCAGGGTGTCGAATTCCGGTGTGCCGCGCAGGCCATAGAAGAAGCGCCACGGCTGGAGATTGGAGGCCGACGGCGCCCAGCGCGCGGCTTCCAGAACGGTGAGGACCTGATTTTCGGTCAGCGCTTGCTGCGTGAAGGCACGCGGCGACCAGCGGTCAAGAAACTGCTTGTCGATAGGGTATTCGGAGGTACGCGGGGAGGCGTTCATGGGAGTCTCTCACAAGGGCTAAATATATTATGCACTGGCTTTTCCGGCCGATTTCTGATTCACCAGCAAGGTAGATTGGCCGGAACGCCATTTAGTAACTATATGTGTGACAGTTACGGTTTTTTCAAGAGGTATTTGATTGCTCGATACACTTCAGCACCGATTTAATCTCCTTGAACCCTACCTCACCGCCTATGGCCCAAAGGACAAGACCAAACGCCCGGCTGTCCTGCTGTTCCATGCCTGTAACGGGGTACGCGAACATATTCACGCCTATGCGAAACAGGTCGCGGAGCTTGGCTTCCGCTCTTTTGTGGTTGATTCCTTCCTGCCGCGCGGCTGGGATGAAAACGCCGCCATGAGTCTGGTCTGCACCGGCCTGGCCCTGCATGGTTATGAGCGGTCAGGCGATGTGCTGGCGGCGGTCTGGGGGCTTGGCCAGCGGCCGGAGGTCGATGCCGATAATATCATCCTGGCCGGCTGGAGCCATGGCGGCTGGGCGATCATGGACCTGATGACGGAGAAGCTGACACGCGACGGCGAGGCCCGGTTGAAAGATCCGACGCCTGAGCCGATGGCGGGCGTCAAGGGCGTGTTTCTGGTCTATCCGTACGTCAATTTTCCGGCGCGTTCCAATGTCCATGGTTGGCAATATGCTCCGAAGACACTGGCGGTTCTGGCGAGGCAGGATTTTCTGACCAGCCACGGCCACGCCGATCATATCTTCAACCATTTGAAGGCCGAAGGACTGCCGGTCGAGCGGCTTGATCTTGAGTGTACGCACTGCTTTGATGAGGACAGCGCCCTTCATTTTGGTCCGTTGATGTCCTATGATCGTAAGAGCCATGAAAAAACCATGGCGGCATTCGAGGGTTTCGTGGGGGAAATCTTCCAGAACGTCTGAGCTGAAAAATGGGGGGCTTATATGGATACGATGGCGCAGCGCTATGCGTTGCTGGAACCGGATATTACGGTCTACGGCCCGCAGGATGAGGTTGTCCGGCCGGCGGTGGTGTTGTTTCACGGTTGCGGCGGAATGCGGCCGCACGTCCACCTCTATGCGCAAGCCGTGGCACTGACGGGTGTTCGCGCCTATGTCGTCGATAGCTTCAAACCGCGTGGCTGGGACCGCAATTTCGCCGTTTCGCTGATCTGTACAGGTGCGGTATTACAGGGGTATGAACGCGCCGGCGATGTCCTGTCGGTGCTATATGGCCTGCAACGAAGTAGCCGCGTCGATATGGACAAGGTGATCCTGTGCGGGTTCAGCCATGGCGGCTGGTCGATCATGGACCTGATGACCTCGCCGCTGACCAAATCCGGCAATGTGAAGATCGCCGATCCCGATCCGGCGCTGGTTGATCGCCTTCGCGGTCTTTACCTTGTCTATCCGTATATCAATTTTCCAGCGCGTTCGAATACGTCGAAATGGCTGCACAAACCGAAGACCTTCGCTGTGCTGGCCAGGAAGGATCACTTGACGCCTATCAAGCATTCGCAGAAGATTTTCGGTAAGCTGAAAGCGCAAGGGGTCGATGTCACTACGCTTGAACTCGATGCTAGTCACGCCTTCGATGAGGAAGACAATAAGGGGATGATCATGCAGTACGACCCGGCTATCATGCAGACCTCGCTGGAGGGGTTGCTGGCATTTGTGACGGAGCGGCTCACTTAAACATACGGGGTTTGGGGCCTGCGGCCCCAAGTCCTGTCATTCCAATAAAAAAACCTCGCCTTAAGGAGCGGGGCTTTTTTATTGGATAGAAGAAGATGTGGGGTCGCGGACCCCAAACCCCGTTTGTTTAAGCTGCGTCCTTCACCCGGATCATCCCCAGGAAGGCATCGACCTCCTCGGACATCGCCTTCACCTGTTCACCCAGGCTGCCGGCGCCGGTCAGCACCTGCGCCGAAGCCTCGGTGGTGATCTGCGAGGCGCGCGAGACCTGCACCAGGTCGGCATTGATCGTATCCGCGCCGCTGGCCACCTGAGCCACATTGCTGGCGATGTCGGCTGTGGCCGCTGTCTGCTGAGTCACGCCGGCCGCGATGGAGGTCGTCACGCCATTAATGCGCTCAATTGTGTGGCTGATGGAGCGGATGGCATCGACTGTTTCTTCAGTGACCACCTGCATGGACGAGATGTGCTCGCGGATCTCATTGGTGGCGCGTGAGGTCTGCGCCGACAGGTTCTTGACCTCGCCGGCGACCACTGCAAAGCCGGCGCCGGCCGTTCCCGCTCGGGCCGCTTCGATAGTGGCGTTGAGCGCCAGCAAATTGGTCTGGGCGGCGATATCCTGAATGAGCGCCACCACTTCGCCGATCTTGCTGGCCGCCTGTGACAGGTTGTCGACCGTCTGGGTCGTTTTATGCGCCTGTTCGGTGGCCGCCTGGGTCATCATGGTCGTTTCTTCGACCTGACGGCTGATCTCGTTGATCGAGGCCGACAGTTCCTCGGTGGCCGAGGCGACGGTCTGCATGTTGCTGGAAGATTGCGAGGTGGCGCTGGCCATCGAGGCCGAACGCTGGTCGGCTTCGCGGGCGGCGTTATCGAGGCTCGTCGCCGCCGAGTTCAGGTCCTGAGAGGTCTGGCCAACCCGGGCCGCCACGGCCTTGATCTGGCGTTCGAAGCTTTCGGCGCTTTTCAGCACCTGCAAGGCGTTTTCGTTATCGCGTTCCAGCTTGGCGCGCGCCGCCACCTGCTCGATTTCGAGGCGCTTGACGGCGGCGATATTGTCCTTGAAAGCGGAGACGGCATGAGCGATCTCGCCCACTTCGTCGCGGCGCTGCTCATAGGGCACACTGGTGACCTCATGACCGCTGACCAGCTTGTGCAGCAGATTGCTCAGGGTCTTCAAAGGCACAGAGATGTGGCGCACGACCATGAAATTGATTGCGCCGCCGATCAGCAGGGCCAGCAGGCCAATCGTAGTGCCGATCATCAGAACCTGGCCGGACAGCTTGTCAAAATCGTCATCGGAAGCGACGGCTTCCTTATTGGCCTGAGACGCCAGCTTGGACAAAGGCGCGACCATTTCGGCGCGGGCAGCATCAACTTCGCCGTCAAGCATGCGGATTTCCGGGGTCATTTCCGTATTGGCTTCCAGCGTCGGCAACATCTTTTGTTCGAAAACGCCGACATAGAGTTGATACTTGGCCTTGGCGTCATCGAGCAGAGCGATATCATCCGGCGCAGATAATTGACCGCGTAAATCCGTGAACAGGCGCTCCGTCCGGGCCTTTTCAGACTGCCAATCGGTGCGGGTCTGACTCAGTTCGTGGTTTATTTCACCGTCGGCGACGACCTGGTAGAGCGCAGCGCCCTGACCGGCGAGGGTTTCCGATGCTGAGGCGACACGCACCAGCGCCATGCCATTGTCCTGTAGCTTTCGCAGATGCTCCAGACTGCCCCAGGCACCAATAACAAACGCCCCCATGGCAATAACGAAGACGAGGGACGCGGCGAACAGCTTGTGGCCGATGGAAAGCTTCATGATGCACCTGGAATCAACAAACGCGATTAGGCTCAGGGCTACAGGGTTATGGTTAAGGAATTGCTATCCGTTTTGCGCTGCGAAAATTATAATTTCGCCGCGGGCAGTGACGGCGATTAACTGGTTACCGGACCATATAGGCGAGGCCTCGAACGCGCCAAGAGTTTTGACTTTTTCGACGCCCGGTGCGGGTGGAAAGCCTTGAGGGAACAGCGCCTCCATACGCAGCTTGCCCTTGTCATCGATCAGGCCCAGCGCATCTGCCTGCGCCTCTTCGGTGCGATAGTGCCACACGATCTTGCCTGTCCGTTTGTCGAAGGCATAAAGATCGCCGGTCATGGTGCCGGCGAAAGCGTAATCGCCCGCGATCACCGGTGAGGTGTAGGTCCAGACCTTTGTGTCGGTGCGGTATTTTTCCTTGCCGGTTATCTTGTCGAGCGCGATGAAGATCGTGGTGTCGGAGGTGGGGAAATAGAGACTGTCGGTATCGACAGCGGCGGTGGCCAGCACCCAGCTCTTTTCTGCGTCATAGACCCAGCGGGGTTTGCCATCGGCCACAGCGAAGGCGCGCATAAAACCATCCCGTGAACCGATATAGACCGTATCGCCGTCAACCGTCGGCGCGGCGCTGAACCCCTGGAAGATACCGGTCTCGGCATCCTTGCCGCCCTGAAAATCCCAAAGTTTCGCGCCTGTTTTGGCATCAAGCGCGTAGAGTTTCGTGCCCCATGTGGCGATAAACAGGCGGCCATTGCTCAGGGCCGGGGCTGCATGGATGCTATCATCGGCTTCGAAGCGCCAGGCCTCTTTGCCGGTGGCGGCGTCAAGCGCATAGACATGATGGTCGCTGCTGCCGAAATAAACCCGGCCGTCCTGCACCAATGGGGAGGACAGCCAGAAATCCCACGGATCGGGCACAATGCCATCGGCTTTCGGCATACCGTAGCCGCCAGGGACGCCGAACCGTGCTTCGCCGCCGGTTTTGAATCGCCACAGGGCTTTTCCGGATATCGCATCGAGCGCCGTCAGGTAGCCATCGCGGCTAAGCATATAGAGGCGGCCATCGGCGACGGCCGGCGTGGCGCCTATGCCGCCTTCGGCACGGTAGAGCCAGACCTCTTTATGTGTCGTCAGGTCGAAGGCATAAAGATTGCCATTTTCGGCAGCGATATAAAGCAGATTGCCGACAACAACGGGCGAAGCGTTGACCTCAGCCGACAGGCGGTGACGCCAGACCGGCTTCAGGTTGGCAATATCCGTTGGATTGGCTGAGGATATACCCGAATGCCGAGGGGCGCCCATGAACATCGGCCAGTTCTGCGCGACAGCGGGCATGGCGACAACAGCGGCGATCAACGCGCCGGCGAGCAGCAGATATTTCATGAGGTTCCCTCTCGAACGGCTAAGATGTACCGTCAGAAGGGAGATGCGTCAACTTACGCGGTTACGGCGAATTGGCCGTTCTTGCGGAAGCGCCACAGATAGGTCGGCACGATCGATTCGACCGCGGTGGCGGCGATGCCGAGATCCTTCAGGCCCTTGGCGTCCTTGGCGACGACATTGTCATTGGCCAGCAGCAGCACCTGATCGGTGGTCAGGATCGGTGCGGGAATGACCGGCACCATGCCCTTGAGGCCTGCCTGGATATCGCCGACGAGACCGATGAGGCGCGCGATAACGACCGGCATCCACACCAGCGGACGCGGGGCCTGCACCTCGGCACCGACATATTTGATCAAGTCCTTGAAGGCGAAGACTTCGGGGCCGCCCAGCTCATAGGTCTTGCCATAGGCATCACTGTTGCCGAGCGTGCGGGCCACGGCCGTGGCGACATCGCCGACATAGACCGGCTGGAACTTGTTATTGGCGCCGCCGATGGCCGGCATGACCGGGAACATCTTGATCTGG
>FSVH01000273.1_pt1 | contig 40419 bp, 45 predicted proteins | sample 1637631 | NCBI WGS metagenome assembly FSVH01 (sample SAMEA3914814, study PRJEB12502) | metagenome | biome: forest; material: soil | place: USA | collected 2011-09-16 | depth 0.1 m | reverse complement strand
ACCGGCACATTGGCGCGTTCGGCGAGATATTTCAGCAGTTGCGACTCGGCTTCGGTAAGCCGGACCAAGGTGCCATTTTTGCTCAGTTCAGAACGCTCCAGGTCAAAGCTGAACGGCCCCATATTGATTGACTTCGGCAGAGCGGGCTTGACGCCGGTACGGCGCAGAATGGCTTCGATACGCAGCAACAGTTCCTGTGGTTCGAACGGCTTGGAGAGGTAATCGTCGGCGCCGATGGAAAGCCCCATGATGCGATCGTCAGGCAGACCACGCGCTGTCAGGATCAGAATTGGCACGTTGGAATTGACGCGCACCCATTTCGACAACGAAAAACCGTCTTCGCCAGGCATCATCACATCGAGGATCAGCAGGTCGAAATCGAGAAGTTGCAGCATCCGCTTGGCGGCGTCGGCATGGGCTGCGGCAGTAACACGGAAGCCCTGACGGGTCAGGAATTCCTTCAGCAGGGTACGAATGCGGTCGTCATCATCGACCACCAGCAGGTGGCGGGTGGTCGCGTCGTTCTGGGGCGTGGTTTGCCCTGCGGCCAGGCTCATATCGGCATGTCTTTCTGTCAGAGTGCACGGGAGACTCTAAACGGCTTTGTTGTTACTGACTGATCACTATTCGTTGAGATTTGTAAAGACAGGAGATTGGTTAAGGGGGCGATAAACGCGACTGTCACAAATATTAAGAAATTCATCGCTATATCGGGTAGCTTTATACGCAGATGGAGACAGCCTTGCCCTTTCATTACGGTCTGGAAAACGTGCAAAGCCTGTTCGGTATTGCTGTCATCATTCTGTTTTGCTGGCTGCTGTCGGAAAACCGTCGCAAATTTCCGATCCGCCTGACCATCGGCGCCATCGCCATTCAGGTCGTGCTGATTCTGGCCCTGTTCGCTATTCCGCAGTCACATGTTCTGCTGGGCGGTGTCGCTAATGGTATAAGCGCCCTTTCGACGGCCACCGACCAGGGGATGCAGTTTGTTTTCGGTTATATGGGCGGTGGGACGCAGCCCTATCAGGTGGTCAATGACGGGGCGCTGTTCGTCTTTGCCCTGCGGGTTTTGCCGCTGATCCTGGTGATTTCAGCCCTGTCTGCGCTGTTGTGGCATATCGGCGTGCTCAAGGTCGTCATCCGCGCCTTTGGTTATGTCTTTGAAAAGACGATCGGTCTGGGCGGCGCTACGTCGCTCGGCGTGGCTTCCGGCATCTTCGTCGGCAATGTCGAGAGCCTGATCATCATCAAGGCCTATCTCGACAAGCTGACCCGTTCCGAACTGTTTGTACTGGTTGTGGTCGGCATGGCCAATGTCGCCGGCTCGACCATGGTGGCCTACGTGCTGATCCTCCAGCACGTCCTGCCAGATGCGGCCGGGCATATCCTGGCGGCGGCCGTGGTATCGTCTCCCGCCGGGGTGCTGCTGGCGCGAATCATCGTGCCGGACCAGATCAACCACAAGGTCGAGAAGCTAGATTACGGCAGCGCGCTGAAATACGATTCCGCTATCGATGCGGTCTCCAAGGGGACGGTCGATGGCATGACCGTGGCCATCAATATCGCTGCCATCCTCGTCGTCATGGTGGCGCTGGCGGCCCTGACCAACGCCATTCTGAGCGTCATTCCTCCGGTCGGCGGGCAGCCGGTGACCATCGAACGCATGCTGGGCGTACTCTTTACGCCGCTGGCCTGGCTGATCGGCGTGCCGTGGAACGAGGCGGCGAAGGGCGGCGAGATCCTCGGCGTCAAGATGGTTCTGACCGAGTTCGTCGCCTTCCTGAAACTGGCGGCAATTCCGCTGGCTGACATGACGCCGCGCACCCGCATCCTTCTGACCTACGCTACCTGCGGCTTCGCCAATATCGGCTCGGTGGGCATTACGGTGGCCGGTTTTGGCGCCATGATGCCGGATCGTCGGCCGGAAATCATCAGCCTGATCTGGAAGGGCCTGGCGGCGGCTTTCCTGGCCACCTGCCTGTCGGCGGCGGTGGTCGGCGCCTTGCCGAACGCGGTGTACGGACTTTAGGTATTAAGAAGGAAGTGATCCACAGATAAGCCAGATAAGCACAGATGATCTGTGTGTCTTGCTTTGCTGGTGACCCGGATTTGGCAAAGAGCGCCATAGGCGCTCATTTAGTGTCATTTCGCACCGAATGCCTGCACGCAAAGACTTATCTGTGCTTATCTGGCTTATCTGGCTTATCTGTGGATAGACCTTTTAACAGACCACGTGAGCCCTGACCTGACTTAAGCATCCCCTGAAGGCCTGGCGGCCAGTCGCGCCATGATGCCGGAATAGCTCAACAGAATGCGATCGCCGCAGGTCAGTTGGCCGCGGCCGAAGATCACTGTCTTGCCGACACGAGTAATTTCGCCGGTCGCCACGATGATGTCGCCTTCGCGGCCAGGGCTCTGGAATTGCGAGTCGAGTTGCAGGGTGACCGCGCCACCCTCGGCCAGATGGGGCAGGGCGAAAATGAACAGCGACGTGTCCGCCAGCGTCAGCAGACAACCGCCATGCACGGTGCCGCCGCCATTGAGATGTCGCTTTTCCGCCTTGAAAGCCACTTTGACGTTGGCGGGATCGTCTGACTGGTAGTAATAGGGCCCGATCAGGCCGTTGAAGGTGTCGCTCTTGGGCGCAATCACCCAGCCGGCAAAGTCGCCTTCGGTTATTTTTTCATACTGGCTGGCGTCGGCGCTCATTATTGTACTCCGGAGAAATGCCCATGTCTCAAACTGTCGAAGAGACCCTGTTCGATCTCTTATCGCAAGTGCGAAAGGGTGACTCCATTAGCCCCAATGACGTGGCCAAGGCAATAGACGCGACGAACTGGCGGCGGGAACTGCCGAAGGTTCGCGGGGTGATCATCGGCCTGGCGCGACAGGGAAAGCTGGAAGTTCTGCGCAAGGGGAAGCCAATCGAACCGGAAGGGTTCAAAGGGGTTTATCGCGTGCGTCTGCCGCAGGACGAAACACAATCGGTATAAAAGTGAACGGCACTGTACGGTTTTTTCGTGTTCACTATTGCCATTTTATCAATATGCGGCATGTATGACAGGCATCCACGCGATCAGAATGAAGCCATCTATACTTCCGAATGAACAGGGCGACCGCTAAATCGATCAAGGCTGAGTTTACCGTTACAGCGCCCGCCAAGGGAACTGATGGCGCTGCTGTGCTCAATCTGAGTGGCTACTGGATTGTCACACGCCTGGAAGGCATCGCCGCACGCATGCAGGCGGCCCTGAAGAAATACGACAAGGTGCGTGTAACGACTGAGGGACTGGAGACGCTGGACAGCGCCGGCGCCTTCGCCCTGCATTATGCGCTGGATGACAAGCTCGACGGTGAAATTTTTCCCGGCAATGAGGCTCATACGCGGCTATATGCGCTGGTCGGGGCCAATCGCCCGAACATGGACACCTATACGCGCGACCATCCGGAAGTGCGCAAGTTCTGGCTGCACCCGGTATATTATGTGCTGGTGCATCTCGGCCGGATCATGTCGGCCTTCTGGCGCGGCTTTATAAACCAGTCCATTTTCATGGGTCATGTCATGACCCTGATCATGCTGTCGGTCGTGCGTCCGTCGCGGATAAGGTTTGCCGCGCTGTTCAACATCATGCAGCGTGCCGGATTGGAATCCCTGCCGATCGTCATTGTCACCAACATGTTTGTCGGCGCCGTGCTGGCCTTCCTGATGGTGTTGTCGCTCCAGCAATATGGCGGCGCCGTGTTCTCGGTCGATCTGGTCTGTATCGGCGTCATGCGTGAATTCGGTCCGGTCATCGCGGCCGTCCTGCTGGCCGGACGCAGCGCGTCTTCCTTCGCCGCCGAAATCGGCTCGATGAAGATGAATCAGGAAATCGACGCCATGCGCGTCATGGGTATTGATCCTTACGAAGCGCTAGTGGTGCCGCGCGTTGTGGCACTGGTCATCATGACGCCGCTGATTACCTTTATCGGCATACTGGCCGGGATGATCGGCGGTGCCCTTGCCATCTGGGGATCTCTGGGCCTTGGCCCGTCCTTCTTCGTCCAGCGGCTTTATGATTATGTGCCCACGGTCAATCTGTTCGTCGGCATGATCCGTACACCGGTCTTCGCCGTGACCATCGCCATCGTCGGCTGCCGCCTTGGCATGACCGTCAAGGACGACGTTATCAGCCTCGGTCGCCAGGTCACAACCGCCGTTGTCCAGTCGATTTTCCTGATCTTCATGATCGACGCCGTTTTCGCCATTCTCTTCAACGGATTCGTATTCTGATGAAGAGAAAGGTCCTCGCCCCCCTGAACGATGAAAACGCCGATCCGATCGTGATCACCGGGCTGAACAACAGTTTTGGCAGCAATGTCGTCCATGAAAATCTCGACCTGACCGTCAAGCGCGGCGAGATACTGGGCATTGTCGGCGGCTCCGGCTCCGGCAAAACGGTATTGCTGCGTTCGATTTTGGGACTGCAAAAGCCGACCTCCGGCGACATCCACATTTTCGGTCATCGTCTTTATGAAGGTGACGAGAACGCGACCCGGCAAATTCAGGCCAAGACCGGCGTACTGTTCCAGAGCGGCGCGCTGTTTTCCACCCTGACTGTGGCGGAAAACATCATGGCGCCGATGATGGAATTCACGCGCCTGAGCCGCCGCGAGGCGCGCGCCGTGGCCCTGCTGAAAATGTCTATGGCCGGTCTGCCGCTGACCGCCGCCGATCTGGCGCCGTCCGAGCTTTCCGGCGGCATGATCAAGCGTACGGCCCTGGCGCGGGCGCTGGCGCTGGATGCGCAACTGCTGTTTCTCGATGAGCCGACCGCGGGTCTCGATCCCATCGGCGCGGCCGCTTTCGATAATCTGATTAGTGAACTGGCGGGCAGCCTCGATCTCACGGTCTTTATGATTACCCACGATCTTGATAGTCTCTACGCCATCTGTGACGAAATCGCCGTATTGGCGGATCGACACGTGGTGGAAAAAGGGCCTGTCTCGCAACTGGAAAAATCCACGCATCCGTGGATACACGAATACTTCCACGGTCCGCGCGGGCGGGTGAAGGATTAGGAACAGGATATGGAACGTCAAGCCCATTATGCTTTGGTCGGCCTTGCCACATTTGCCCTCGCACTTGTGCTGCTCGTCTTTGCCTTCTGGTTCATCCAGTTCGACTTCAACAAGAGCTTTGGCACCTATGAGGTCGAGTTCAACACACCAGTCGACGGTCTGACCAAGGGGGCAGAAGTTCATTTCAACGGCATCAAGGTCGGTGAAGTGACCGGCCTGCGCCTTGGTAATGCCAATACGCACCAGGTCATCGCCACCGTTCAGCTTGACGAAGGCACACCTGTGCGCGTCGATTCTGTGGCTTCGCTGGAACCGCAGGGTATTACAGGCCTGTTCTACATGCAGATTTCGCCGGGATCGGCCAATGCGCCGCTGCTGAAGCACAAGGCAGGGGCGCCGCCGCCGTTGATTCACAGTCAGGAAAGCGCGCTCAGCAAGCTGTTGTCGGGCTCCGGTTCGGTGATCGAGAACACCTATGAAAGTCTCAACCGGGTCAACCGATTGCTGTCGGACCAGAATATCAAGACCTTCTCGGACAGCCTCAATAATCTCGAAGCCATCACCGCCGAACTGAAGGGCCGTGAGCAGATGATCGATGATGCCCATGCGGCGATCGTCAGCGCCGGCGAAGCGGCTGATGCGGTGACGCGCCTGGCCAATTCGACCAATGGTGTGGCCTCGGACAAGCTGCCGGAAACGCTCGACCAGATCAATGCGGCTACTAAGAAACTGGCCGATGCCGCCGAGCATGTGGAAGGCCTGGCTGATGCTATGAAGGCCCCGGCGGATCAGCTGAATTCAACGACCCTGCCGGAATTGCAGGAAAGCCTGCGTAATCTTAATGACGCCTCGGAATCGGTGAAGGACCTGGTCGATTCCGTTCAGGCCAGCCCGCAGGGGCTGATCAACAAGCCCGTCGCCAAGGAAAGAAAGGTGAGCCAATGAGTGCGCTTATGAAAACCCTGAAGACGGCGAGCATATTAGGCGCCGCGCTGACTTTGACTGGCTGTGTCACATTGCTGCCCAAGACCAAACCGGCTCAACTCTACCGCTTCGCCTACACGCCGGAACGGGTCGAGCAAAAGGCTCAGGCAGCGGCTACGGCCGGTGCAGCCGTTGGTACGGCGCCGACCGGTATTGTCTTCGGTACGGTCACCTTCCCGCAGGACAGCGCCGGTGATCGTATCGTTACGGTCGAGGGCAGTCAGGTGGCCTATGTGGCGGAAGCGCGCTGGACCTCGGCGGCCTCCGGCATGTTCAAGGATGCGATCTCGACCGGCTTTGCCCGTGGTGGCCAGACGGTGACGCTTGAGCCGCGCGGCCCGACGGCAGCCAATTTCCGCCTTGATATCAGCGTGCGCAAGTTCGAGACCGACTATACACATAACCGGCCGACCATATCGGTGGCGCTCGATGCCCGCCTGATCCGCCTGTCGGACCGCATGGTGGTCGGGCAGAAGTTCATCAGCGCCGATGTGGCTGTGCGCAAGAGCGATATGTCGCTGATGGCGGATGGCTATAATCAGGCGACCACGCAGGTGGTGACCGGCCTGATCGATTTCAGCGAAGAGGCGCTGGCGGCTTTCCCGCAGACGGCGACGCCGATGGAGATGGTAAAGCCGTCATCGACCCAGAAGGTCGAAGGGCTGTAGAAAGGTTATCCACAGATAAGCCAGATAAGCACAGATAAGAAATTGGCGACCAAGAGGCCGCCTTTTTCATTCATCGGCAAGCTTGCGCGCACGTAAATCATCTGTGCTTATCTGGCTTATCTGTGGATAAAAACTTTGCTTAAAGCGCCACTTCGTAAGCGGCTTCGGTTTTTTCAGCGATCTCTTCCAGCGTCACATCCGGCGCCAGTTCGATCAGTTTCAAACCTGAGCCATCCGGCTTGACCTCGAACACACCGAGATTGGTGATGATCAGGTTGACCACCTTCGTGCCGGTCAGGGGCAGGGTGCAGGCCTTGAGCACCTTGGATTCGCCATGCTTGTTGGCATGATCCATGACGACGACGACGCGCTTGACGCCGGCCACCAGATCCATGGCGCCGCCCATGCCCTTGACCAGCTTGCCAGGGATCATCCAGTTGGCGATGTCGCCATTTTCAGCCACTTCCATGGCGCCGAGGATGGTCAGGTTGATATGGCCACCGCGGATCATGGCGAACGAATCCGACGAGGAGAAGAACGATGTCTCCGGCAGTTCGGTGATGGTCTGCTTGCCGGCATTGATCAGGTCGGCGTCGATTTCATCCTCGGTCGGGAAGGGGCCCATACCGAGCATACCGTTTTCCGATTGCAGGGTGACGGTCATGCCTTCAGGGATGTGGTTGGCCACCAGGGTCGGGATGCCGATGCCAAGATTGACATAGAAGCCGTCTTTTAGTTCTTTCGCGGCACGGGCGGCGAGATCATCGCGGGTCCAGGGCATTTATACGTCTTCCTTTACGCGAATGGTGCGCTGCTCGATGCGCTTTTCAAACGTACCCTGCACGATGCGGTCAACATAGATACCGGGCGTGTGAATGCTATCCGGATCGAGCGAGCCGACCGGCACAATTTCCTCAACTTCGGCGATGCATATCTTGCCGGCCGTCGCCATCATCGGGTTGAAGTTGCGGGCCGTCTTGCGGAAGATCAGGTTGCCGCGGGCATCGCCCTTCCACGCTTTGATGATGGAGAGATCGGCGACAAGACCGGTTTCCAGCACGTAATCGCGATCACCGAAGCGCTTGATTTCCTTGCCCTCGGCCACGATCGTGCCGACGCCGGTGGCGGTATAGAAGCCGGGGATTCCGGCGCCCCCAGCGCGGATACGTTCGGCAAGCGTCCCCTGCGGGTTGAATTCCAGCTCCAGTTCACCGGCGAGATATTGCCGCTCGAATTCCTTGTTCTCGCCGACGTATGACGAGATCATCTTTTTGATCTGACGGGTCTCCAGCAACTGGCCGAGACCGAAGCCATCGACACCGGCATTGTTGGAAATGACGGTCAGGCCCTTGACGCCGGAATCGCGCAGGGCGGCGATCAGATTTTCGGGAATGCCGCACAGGCCGAAACCGCCGGACATGACGGTCATGCCGTCAAAGGCAAGGCCTTTGAGGGCGGTCTTGGCGTCGGGAAAGACTTTGGGATTTGCTGCTGAAGTATCTGGCATATTCGCCTCTTGTATGAGGAACAATTACCGCTGACCTAAGCGCAAATGACGACGAATGTCACTTCAAATTGTGCGCCGCGCCATAGTTACTTAAGAAAGCATTGGTTTACTTTTGCAAATAAGGCTTGAGCGAAACTTCCGGATCGGCAATGGCATCATCCAGCGCAATGCCTTTGGTAATCAGTAGTTTAGCAGCCATGAAATCGGCCGGTTTGCTGACGCATTCAGCGGTTAAAAGGTGCCCGTCTGCGTCAATATGAAACACGCTGAAGGCGCCGCTGGCCGGATCGCCACGGACGACGGCGCGGCAGTCAGGGCGCAAAAGGCCGGCGATCTGGAGCTTGAATTCATACTGATCCGACCAGAACCACGGTGTTTCCACGACCGGGGGTTTGAAGCCGGTGATGGCGGCGGCAGCTTGTTTGGCTTGTTCCAGCGCATTGGGCACGCTCTCCAGCCGGAAACGCCCGTCGTAGATGGGCAGGGTGCGCGAGGTGACGTCGCCAATGGCGAAGATATCAGCATCGCTGGTGTGCGCCTGTTCATCGACCACAATGCCCCCGGAACTTAAAGTGTCGCAGGCGAGACCAGCCTCCTGCGCCAGATCGTCATTGGCCAGCGCACCGATTCCGACCAGAAGCAGGTCGAATTCGTGGGTCCGGCCATCGGCGAGGTGAACGACCTTCTTGTCGCTGTCGCCGAGTGACAGTTCGGTGATGCTGGCTTCGGTGAAGATACCGACGCCGCGTCCCATATGCATTTCGGTAAAAAAGTTCGATAGGGCTTGTGAAGCGACCCGTGACAGGATGCGGCTCTCCCGTTCGAAAATGGTGACTTCGCAGCCGAGATGACGCGCTGAGGCGGCAACTTCGAGCCCGACATAGCCGGCGCCGATCAGGCCGATGCGGTGTCCGGGCTGCAAGGCGTTTTTCAGCGCTTCCGCGTCATCGAGCGTGCGCAACAGATGGTGCGGCACGCGGTCGGCGCCGGGCACAGGGAAGGGGCGTGCCTTGGAGCCGGTGGCGATGATCAAGTGATCGTAAGGCAGGGTAATGTCGCCCGGCAGGGTGACGGTCTTGCTGGCGCGATCGATCGCAACCGCCTGTGTATTGACGCGGGCATCGATGTTCTGGTCGGCATAGAAGGTGTCGCCGCGCAGGTAGAGGTCATCGAGCGACGCCTCGCCCTTGAGCCAGGCCTTGGACAGCGGCGGGCGTTGATAGGGCAGGTAAGGCTCGGCACCAACCAAAGTGATATGGCTTTCAAAGCCGTACTGCCGCAGGAAGCCTGCCGCCGCGCCACCGGCATGGCCGGCTCCGATGATGACGACGCCTGACACCTAGACGCCTTCCGGCACAGGCAGCTTGTTTTGCAGGCAGAAAGCCTTGATCGTGTTGTTGAGTAGACAGGCGATGGTCATCGGCCCGACACCTTTCGGTACCGGCGTGATGGCCAAGGCATGGTCTTTCGCGCCATCGAAATCGACATCGCCAACCAGTTTCCCTTTACCATCGACTTCAATGCGGTTGATACCGACATCGATCACATAGGCGCCGTCCTTTACCCAATCGCCGGCAATGAATTTCGGACGACCGACAGCAGCCACCAGAATATCGGCGGCCCGGCAGACATCAGCCAGATTCTTCGTCTTGGAGTGCGCGATAGTGACCGTGCAGTCCTGATTGAGCAGCAGTTGCGCCATCGGCTTGCCGACGATGTTGGAGCGGCCGACGATGACGGCGTTCTTGCCGGCCAGGGTGTCGCCATAGGCAGAAGCGGCGTCCTTCAAAAGCATTAGCGAGCCCAGCGGTGTGCACGGCACAATGCCATCGAGACCCACGGCCAGTTTGCCGGCATTGATGACATGGAAGCCGTCGACGTCCTTGTCCGGGCTGATAGTATCGATCACCTCCAGTGACGACATTTGTTTCGGCAAGGGCAATTGTACCAGAATGCCATTGACCACCGGATCGCGGTTGAGATCATCGATGATCTTCAGCAGTTCGTCTTCCGAGGTCGTATCCGGCAGGCGGATGGTGCGCGATTCCATGCCGATCGCCTGGGTCATCTCGCCCTTCGACTTGACATAGACCTGGCTGGCCGGATCGTCACCAACGATGACCACGACGAGACAGGGCGTCAGGCCGTGAGCGGCTTTCAGGTTGGCGACATGGATGCCGAGGCGGTCACGCAGGGCGGCGGCATAACCGGCGCCATCGATAATATTGCCGCGCTCGGCAGTCTTTTGGTGAAACGGGGTCATGCTTACCTCAATTACAATGCCGCGAGCAGCGCTTCCACAAGCGGGCGCAGGGTCTGACTCAGGGGGGCGGCTATGCGGGCGTCATACAGGTGCGGCGCCTGTGAGTCTAGGTAAGTGTCCTGAACAATTTCAATCTGAAGGGCCTGAATCTTGTCCGACAGGGCCCCGTAATGTCGCGTGGTATAGCCGCCTTTGAAGCGACCATCGAGGACATGGCTGTAAGTATCTGTTTTCGATCGCCAATCCTGTAGAACCTTAACCGTATTACCGCGCAGGGTGGCGCCGGAATTGGTGCCGAAATTGAGGTCAGGCAGGCGACCTTCGAACAGGCTGGGGATCACGCCGCGAATGGAATGAGCATCGATCAAAAGCGCCTTGCCGTGACGCGCCACGGCGGCATCGAGGGCTGACGTGAGCTGGTCATGATAGGGACGCCAGTAGGTGTCGCGGCGGAAGTCTATCTCGGCGGCGCAAGGATTATGGCCTTGCGGATAAATCGGGTTCTGGTCGAAATCACTTACCGGGCACAGACCGGTCTCGAACTTGCCGGGATAGAGATTGGCCCCCGCCGGGTCGCGATTGAGATCGACGACATAGCGCGAATGGGTGGCAAACAGTGTGGTCGCTCCCAGTTCACGAGCGAAATCGAACAGCCGATGGACATGGAAATCGGTTTCGCGTATGGCCAGCCCGGTATCGTTCAACCTGGCGGCGATATCGGGCGGGATATAGGTGCCGACATGCGGCGCGGCGATAACGAGCGGCGTTCTGCCTTCGGTGAAATCGAAGACGGGATGATCCGAGGACGGAAGATTATCGGCTGGCATGGTTTCAATTGAACCTATGCCGGTGCCCGTTGTCAAGCCAGGAGTTGGCCTTACCGGCTGCCAAAGCAGGACTTAATCCTTGCCATGCGGGGCATCATTCCTAGATAGTGTTACTTGGATTCTATAAGCTGAGGCGGCGGCATGGACATACATCTTTTACTCAATGTGTTCGTCTTCCTGCTGGCGGGCTGCGTGGTCGTGCCGCTGGCTGCGCGCTTCAAACTCGGATCGGTGCTTGGTTATCTGATCGCTGGTATCATTATCGGCCCCTTCGTGCTCGGCCTGATTGGCGAGGCCGAAAAGGTGATGCATTTCGCCGAATTCGGCGTCATCATGATGATGTTCCTGATCGGCATGGAGCTGGAACCGGCTATCCTGTGGCGTTTGCGACGGCAAATCGTTGGATTGGGCGGCCTGCAGGTGACGCTGACAGCCCTTGCCCTGATGGTGACAGGCATTTTGCTAGGGCATGGCTGGCAGGCATCGCTGGCCGTCGGCATGACCTTGTCGCTCTCATCGACTGCCCTGGTCATGCAAATGCTGCGGGAAAAGAACCTGACCCATACGCAGGTCGGTGAAACCTCCTTCGCCATCCTGCTGTTCCAGGATATCGCCGTCATTCCGATCCTGATCATCATTCCGTTGCTGGCGTCCAGCCTGCATTTAAGTGTATTGGCGGTGGATGGCGAACATAGCACCAGCCTGATCGCCAACTGGCCAGCCTGGTTGCAACCGGTCGCGGTGGTGGCTGTCATTGCCGGGGTGATTTTCAGCGGCAGGTATCTGTCACGCTACGTTTTCGGTGCCATCGCCCGCGCCAACCTGCGCGAAGTCTTCACCGCCGCTTCGCTGGCCCTGGTCATCGGCGTCACTATTCTGATGGAACTGGTCGGCGTATCGCCGGCGCTGGGGGCTTTCATCGCCGGGGTCGTTCTGGCCAATTCGGAATACCGCCGCACGATCGAGACCGATATTGAACCCTTCAAGGGCCTGCTGCTCGGCCTGTTCTTCATCTCGGTCGGCATGGGCATGGATTTTACCGTGCTGGTGGCGCATCCGATCGGGCTGATCGCGGCCGTCATCTGCGTCATGGTGGTGAAGGGTCTCCTGCTGTTCGGATTGGGCCGTGTCTTCAAGCTGGATACGGCGCCGGCGCTGGGCCTGGCCTTCGGTTTGAGCCAGGGCGGGGAATTTGCCTTCGTGCTGCTGCAACTGATTGGCGGCATGCGCCTCATCAATCCGGATATCCAGAAGTTCCTGGTGCTGCTGGTGGCGTTGTCGATCGCCCTTACACCAATCCTGATCTTCCTGTACGGCAAATATATCCAGCCTATGTTCATGAGCGCCTTGCCGGCAAATTATGACGAGATTGACGAGCATAATGGCGTGATCATTGCCGGCTTCGGCCGTTTCGGCCAGATCATCGGCCGTTTCATGGTCAGCCAGGGTGTTGAAATCACCGTTCTGGAAAAGAGCCCGGAACAGGTCGAGCTATTGCGCAAGTTCGGCTCGAAGGCCTATTTCGGTGACGCGACACGGCTGGACCTGCTGCGCGCAGCGGGTGCGGAAGAAGCAAAAATGCTGATCGTGGCGGTTGATGATGCCGACAGCGCCGTCGAGATCGTCAAGCTGAGCAAGCAGAACTTTCCACAGCTCAAGGTTTTCGCACGGGCACGTAACCGGCGCCATGCTTTTGATCTTGATCGGGCGGGTGCGGATTATTATCATCGCGAAATGCTCGATTCCTCGCTGGCGACAGCGCGTGACGCCATGATTGCGCTGGGTTATCCCAAGGCGGATATCGAGCGTCGGGCGAAGAAGTTCCTAGCTCACGACATCGAGACCCTGAAGCGGTCGTTTGAATTCTTCGAGAGTGAGCCTGACCTGATTAACTTCGCCAAGCTGTCGAGCGAGGAACTGGAAGGCATTCTGCGCGACGACAAGCAGGACGCTTAAGCCGCGACGATGGCTGCCAGCCGGCTTTCGAGGTCCGAAGGGTTGAACGGCTTGGCTACATATTCGTCCATTCCTGCGTCGAGACAGCGCTCGCGGTCGCCGGAAAGGGCATGGGCGGTGACGCCGATGATGGGCAGGTGGACTTTGCGTTCCTGGCTCTCGAAATCGCGGATCGCCATGGTGGCCTCGATGCCGTCCATGTCGTGCATCTGGACATCCATCAGGCAGGCGACATAGCGGTTGCGCTTGGCCAGGCTGACGGCGTCGATGCCGTTATCGGCGATATCATAGTCATAACCGAATTTTTCAAGGTAGGTGGCGACGACCAGCACATTAGGCGCGTAGTCATCGACCAACAGCACGCGAGGTTTGGTGCCTTCCCGTGGCTGGAGCGGATAAGGCTTGTCAGGCATGGCGGGCTGTCCGTGACTGCCTAACAGGCGGTTGAGTTGCGCATTGAGCGCCTCGGCTGAAAGTTTCAGCGTCTTTATAAAACCCTGCTGTTTGTCCGTCAGCGGATCACTCAGCGCCAGCAGGTCGGCCAGGCCCAGCACAGCGTTCATCGGCGAGCGGATATCATGGGCGATGGCGGCGCGGCTGTCATTGTCTGTGGAAAAGGTATCCACATCGGTATCGTGATGGAAGGGGCGTTCAGACATCAGCATAAGGCCTTGCACGAGTCGTTTGTATTAGGGTGAGCGATGGCGGATAAGGGATCAATGAGGATGAAGCGGTGTGAAATCGTCAGCTTGTCAATGGCTGGCCACCTGCCTAAGATCGCTCAAACAGGGAGAATGCGGATGCGAAAATCGGCTTTTATGACGCTGTTTTTTTGGGAGCTGACTGCTTTTACTGCGCAGGCTGGCAATCCGATTGTGCCCGGCTGGTACGCCGATCCGGAAATCCGCATCTTTAATCACCAGTACTGGATTTACCCGACGCTTTCCTCTGATGACGGCGCTCCCGCTGCGCTGCCGGATTTAAGTAAGGCTCAGCAAAAGCTGCGCGCCAATCCGAACATATGGTCACCGTTCCTGAAGCAGACCTTCCTGGACGCCTTTTCCTCGGATGATCTGGTCCACTGGCAAAAGCATACGCATGTGCTCGATGTGAAAAATATCAGCTGGGCGGCCTATGCCCTGTGGGCGCCATCGGCCATCGAGAAGGATGGCAAGTATTATCTCTTCTTCGGCGCTAATGATGTCCATGCCGGCGAACTGGGTGGTATCGGCGTGGCGGTGTCTGACCATCCGGAAGGGCCATTTCTGGATGCGCTCGGCCATCCGCTGATCGGCGATATCCATAACGGCGCCCAGCCGATCGACCAGATGGTTTTCCGTGACGATGACGGCCAGTACTACATGTATTACGGTGGCTGGAAGCACTGCAATGTGGTCAGGCTGGCGCCGGACCTGAAAAGCGTGGTGCCGTTTCCCGATGGCGAAACCTATAAGGAGATCACGCCTGATCCGGAATATGTCGAGGGTTCATTCATGATTAAACGCAAGGGCCTCTATTACCTGATGTGGTCCGAGGGCGAATGGACCGGACCGGATTACAGCGTGGCCTATGCCATGAGCGACACACCGTTCGGTCCCTTCAAATCTGCCGGCAAGATCCTCCAGCAGGACATGCGGATCGCGCGCGGCGCCGGTCATCACTCTGTAGTCAATATACCAGGTACGGACGACTGGTATATCGTTTATCATCGCCGGCCTTTAGGGGAGACAGACGGCAACCATCGCGAACTGGCCATTGACCGCATGATTTTCAAACCGGACGGGCATATCCAGCCCGTGGTGATGACGAACGAAGGCGTATCGGTGCGACCTCTGCCCTGATTTACGCCGGGTTTACCGTTTCTTTTAAAAAGGCAGTAAACCGAACTGTGCATAGTGCGGGGATCAGCCAGGAGTATCCCCATGCGTACCGCCATTGCCGAAGACCTGCCGCAGGTTTCCCCCGCCATCACCGCCCTGAGCGGTTTCATCATGGTTTGCCTGGTCTTACTGGTAATTGAGGTCGCTTACCTGACGCGTGACAGTGGAACAGGCATGACGGCCCAACCCGTTCATGCCCATACGACGTGGCGCAGCCTGACGCTTTAGGAAAAGTCTGTTTTTCTGACAGCGCCCAATCGGGCATCAGTGACCGTTCACCGCTCCGCGAAGCGATTTGCGCAACAGAATAAATGTAAGCGAAAAAGGTGGTGGACGCGGCAGGGATTGAACCTGCGACCCTTCGCGTGTGAAGCGAATGCTCTCCCGCTGAGCTACGCGTCCATTACCGGGTAGCCAAGATTGTTGGCTGGAAGGAAGCGCGTATTAGCCTGCGCCCACGTCGCGCGCAAGAGGCTTTTCTATTTTATGCACGTCTCTACCGCTGCTGGCAGATCGCGGAAGTGGTCGAGCAGGGCGTCGGCGTTCAGCTCAGTCAGCGGGCGCTCGCTGTAGCCGTGGGTGAACAGGATGCACGGTACATCAGCGGCTTTTGCGGTCAGGAAGTCGGTTTCCGAGTCGCCGATCATGATGACCTTGGCCATATCGCCATGCATTTCATCGATACAGGCGCGCAGATGGCCGGCGGCGGGCTTCTTGTTGGGCACCACGTCGGCGCCCTTGATTGAGCCGAAGCGATGCGACATGCCAATTTTTTCGATCAGCTTGACGGCCAGATAGTTGTGCTTGTTGGTGCAGACGGCGAAGCGCGCGCCGGCGGCTTCCAGAACATCGAGCACCTCGATCAGGCCGTCATAGACGATACTGTGGTCATTGATGTGCTGTTCGTAATAGTCGAGCAGGCGGTTGAGCAGGGGCTTTTCCTGATCGCCGGCCAGAGGCGCGCCGGCCAGGGCGAAGGCACGGCGCAGCAGTTCCATGGCGCCACGACCAATCAGCGGGCGAGCGTCATCGAGATGATAGGGCTTTACACCCTGCTCCTGCAGGACGATGTTCAGGGCGCTAATGATATCCGGGGCGCTGTCGACCAGCGTGCCGTCGAGATCAAAGGCCAGAATATAACCGTCGAGATTCATTTTGCCGAAACCTGTCTTTTTCATCGAATTCGCGTTCGCTTTGGGCTAAATCGGCCTTTCACGCAAATTAAAAGAGTCGTTACATGGCTGATATAAGACGCGCCGCGGTTATTCTGGCGGCGGGGCAAGGGACGCGGATGAAAAGCCCGCTGCCCAAGGTGCTGCACAGGATCGGCGGCCGGACCATGCTCGATCGCGCCATCGACGCGGCGTTCGAGGTCGGGTGCGAGAAGGTGATCGTGGTGGTCGGCAACCACAGCCCCGAAGTGCGTGTCACCGCCACGAAGCGTGTGGGTGAAGCCAATATCGTCACGCAGGACCCGCCCATGGGCACGGCGCATGCCGTCAGTATGGCGCGCGAGGCGCTGGCCGGGTTCATTGGCAAGGTCATCGTCACCTACGCCGATAGCCCGCTGATGGCCGCCAAGGTGCTGGAGCCGGTATTTGCACTAGATGCCGATATGGCGGTGCTGGGCTTTGAGGCTGTCGATCCGGCGGCCTATGGCCGTCTGGTACTCGATGGCGACAAGCTGAACGCCATTGTCGAAATGCGCGAATGCACGCCGGCGCAACTGAAGATTAAGGCGTGTAATTCAGGCGTTATCGCCTGTGACCGCGAATTGCTGTTCTCACTACTTTCCGAAGTAAAGAATGAGAATTCCAAGGGTGAATATTACCTGACCGATATCGTTGGGCTGGCCCGTGCGCGTGGCCTGCAACCGCGCGTCACCTTCGCGCTGGAAAACGAAGTGCTGGGCGCCAATGGTCAGGCCGAACTGGCGGTGATCGAGAAGGTCTGGCAGGACGGCGTCCGCAAGACCTTCATGGACAATGGCGTTCATATGCCTGCGCCGGAAACGGTCTTCTTCTGTTATGATACCCAGATCGCGGCGGGCGTGGTCATCGAGCCCAATGTCGTCTTCGCCGAGGGCGTGACGGTGGCGACCGGTGCGGTGATCCGGGCCTTCTCGCACCTCGAAGGGGCGAAGGTCGGCGAGGGGGCGCTGATCGGCCCCTATGCTCGACTGCGCCCCGGTGCCGATATCGGCAAGGACGCTCATATCGGCAATTTTGTTGAGGTGAAGAATGTGACGATCGGAGACGGTGCCAAGGCCAATCACCTCAGCTATCTCGGTGATGGCACCGTGGGGGCTGGTTCGAATATCGGTGCCGGTACCATCTTCTGCAATTATGATGGCTATTTCAAATACAAGACCACCATCGGCGCGCGCGCTTTTATCGGCTCCAACACCTCGCTGGTCGCGCCGGTGACGGTGGGCGATGGTGCCATGACCGGCTCCGGATCGGTGATCACCGCCGATGTCGCGCCGGGAGCATTGGCCTTCGAGCGCGCGCAGCAGATTGAAAAGGCGGGCTGGTCGACGGCTTTCCATGAACGCAAGGCGGCCGAAAAAGCAGCTAAAGGCCAAAAAGGGTAGTGCAGTGATGACTCCGGACGAACAGAAGAAGCAGGTCGGTGATGCGGCCGTCGCCTATGTAAAAGACGGCATGAAGGTGGGGCTGGGCACCGGTTCGACCGCCGCCTGGTTCGTCCGGGCCGTGGCAGAGCAGGTCAAGGCCGGTATGAAGCTCACGCTCGTCTCGACCTCGATCCAGACGACGCAACTGGCTGAAAGCCTGGGGCTGGTGATCAAGGATATCAACGATGTTGGCACGCTCGACCTGTGCGTCGATGGCGCTGATGAAGTCGGCCCCGGTCTGGCGCTGATCAAGGGCGGCGGCGCGGCCTTGTTGCGTGAAAAACTGATCTGGGAGCAGGCGAACTCGTGCATCGTCATCGCCGATGCCGCCAAGAACGTGCCACTGCTCGGCAAGTTCCCGCTGCCGATCGAGGTGGAGCCCTTCGCTTGGAAAGGCACGGTCAACCGGATTTCCGACGTTCTGGTCGAGTTCGACATCAATATGATGCCGAAGGTACGTATGAAGGGCGACAACCACTGGATTACCGATGGCGGCAACCTTATCTTCGATGTGGCTTGCGGGGCGATCCATGAGCCGGCGGGACTGGCGCATGAGCTGAAATCCCTGACCGGTGTGGTCGATCACGGCCTGTTCCTCGATCTGGCGGATGTCGCCCTGATCGGCGGGTCGGACGGCGTAACGGTTCTGCATCCGTAATTCTAACGCGGGCGTTCCGCCGAAAGTATCGAAATGACCAAGTACGACTACGACCTGTTTGTTATCGGCGCCGGTTCCGGCGGGGTTCGCGCGGCGCGTCTGGCGGCGCAACTGGGCCTGAAGGTGGCCGTGGCCGAAGAGGACCGTCCCGGCGGCACCTGCGTGCTGCGCGGCTGTGTCCCGAAGAAATTCATGGTCTATGCCTCGGAATTTTCTGAGCAGGTGCATTACGCGCAAGGTTTCGGCTGGAACGAAGCGAAAGCGGGCGCGTTCGACTGGAATAAGTTCAAGAACACCAATAACGCCGAATTGACGCGCCTGTCGCAGATCTATACCGCCAACCTGGTCAAGGCCGGGGTCGAGGTCATCGCGGCTCACGCGGCTTTTAAAGACGCGCATCACCTCATCCTGACCACGAAACAGGGCGGGGAACGCATTGTTTCGGCAAAGAATATCCTGATCGCAACGGGCGGCTGGCCCTTCTTGCCGCAACATTGTCCGGGCGTGGCCGAGCACGGCTTGACCTCCAATGACATGTTCAATCTGCCTGAATTGCCGAAATCCTTGGCCATTGTCGGCGGCGGCTATATCGCGGTCGAATTCGCCGGCATCATGCACGGTCTTGGCGTTGATGTGACTTTGCTTTATCGCGGCCAGAAAATCCTGCGCGGTTTCGATGATGATGTGCGCGATCACCTGGCCAGCGAAATGGCCCTGCGCGGCATCAAGATCCGTACCCAGCTCGATCCGGTGGCCTTGAAAAAGACCGATGTTGGTATGCAGATTTCACTGAACGACGGCTCCACCATGCTGGCCGATCAGGTGCTTTACGCTTCGGGCCGCAAGCCCAAGACCGAAGGCCTGAACCTCGACGCCATCGGCATTACGCCCGACGCACACGGCGCCGTGCCGGTCGACACATTCTCGCGCACCAATCACGAACACATCTACGCCATTGGCGATGTCACCAACCGCGCCAATCTGACGCCGGTGGCGATCCGCGAGGCCATCGCCTTTGTGGAAACGGCCTTCAAAGACAACCCGACGGCGTTCGATTACGAAAATATCCCGACGGCGGTTTTCTCGCAGCCGCAGATTGGCACGGTCGGCCTGACCGAAGCGGAAGCCACTGAAAAGGGTATCGCCTACGATGTCTACCAGACGCGCTTCCGCTCGATGAAGACGGCGTTCGTGATGGGCGAAAGCCGGGTCTTCATGAAGCTGATCGTTGACCGCAAGACAGACGTGGTTCTGGGTGTTCATATCGTCGGCGGGGAAGCGGGCGAGATCATCCAGCTGGCCGGCGTGGCTGTTAAAGCGAAGCTGACCAAGGCGCAGTGGGACGCCACTTGCGCTGTTCATCCGACCGCCGCCGAGGAACTGGTGACGCTGAAAGACAAACGGGCATGACCGACAAGCTGGGGCTGCTGACCGCCACGCGCAATAAGAGCCTGTGGCGCCAATTGCAGGAAGGCTATACGCCTTGGGTCTTCCTGATTGGTCTGACGGTCTTCGGCCTGTGGGCCTATGTTTCGACGACCGGTCTGCCGGCGCTGCTGCTGCTGATCGGTGTTTTGAGCCTGGGCCATCTGTTCTTGTCGCATGGCTCATGGAAGACATTGGCGCCCTTCATCGGTCTGACGGCTCTTTTGCTTTTACTGGGCTTGTTTCGCTCGGATTTCGTGGAGGCGGTGGCGCGGGGTGTGCCCCTGGCTCAGGCCTATAAAGGGTCACAACTTGTTATTACGGGCGATGTCACCATAACCGTCCCCATGGTGATCTGGGTGATTGCCTGGACGAGCATATTTGCCGCGCGTTCGTTTAAGGACGAACAGGCTTTACGTGTTTTCAGGTGGTTCATCTATGTCCTGACCGCCCTTGCCGTGGTGCAGCTTCTCGAAGCAATCAGCCATTTCGGATTGCGCCAGATGTTGAGCGCCAAGGTCTCCCACAGCCGCGACAATATGCTGATCGTCGGTTTCGCCAATACTAACTGTGCCTTACTAATGATGTTCTGGCCGCTGGTCATGGTCCAGATGGCGCGGGGTCGGCCCGTCACCATCGTTGTAACGGCTGTGGCCCTGGTAGCGGCTGCTTTCGCCAGTGACACCAACGCCCATCTGCTGGCGCTGGCGGCGTCTACGGCCGTGTTCTTTGCGGTGAAATACTGGCCGCGGGCTCTGAAAGCGATTGCGCCGGAACGCGTCATGGCCGTCCTGAGCCTGATCCCGATGCTGCTGTTCCCGGCTATTATCTATGAACTGATGCAAAGCGGCCTGGCCCAGAAGATCAAAACCGACCTGTTGCCATCGTGGGCGGCACGCATCGATATCTGGACCTTCGCCGTGTCGCGCGCGCTGGAAAAGCCCATCTGGGGCTGGGGCTATGAAGCGTCACGTCAGTTCGATCCGATGATCCCCAATCACCCGCATGACATGGCCTTGCAGGCTTGGCTGGAACTGGGTATTCCCGGCTTGCTGCTGCTGGCGACCTTCTGGTTCTGGCTATTTTGGAATATGGGCATCAAGGGCGATATTGCCGAGGAAACAGTCGAGACAGGCGAACTGCTGGCGCTTGATCACAAGAACCATGCGCCGGCCGAAGGCAATTTCGCGATCCGTGTACGTCCTTATCTGATGGCGCAGGCCACGTGCTTTCTGGTCATCGGTACCATCAGTTACGGCTTATGGCGGGCATGGTTTTATTGCCTTGGTGCCTTTGCCGTCATGGCCACCATCCTGGCCATCAAGGCGGCACGGGAAAGCATAAAGTTACGAATTTAACTACAAGTGCCGGACTTTACAGAAGAAATTTCGCCCCTATATGTATCTTCTCCGGTTTCAGTGTTGAGTTTGACCGGCTTAGAGTTTAAATAGAACAATGAAAAAGACATGGTCCCCCCAAGACTGGCGGTCTCTGCCAGCCCTGCATATTCCGGATGATTACCCGGATACCCAGGCCCTTAGTGCCGTTGAAAGCGAATTGTCGCACCTGCCGCCGCTGGTTTTTGCCGGTGAAGCACGCCGCCTGACGACTGCGCTCGGTAAGGTCGCCGAAGGCAACGGATTCCTGTTGCAAGGGGGCGATTGTGCTGAATCCTTTAAGGAATTTTCGGCGGATAATATCCGCGACAGCTTCCGTCTGATCCTGCAAATGGCGGTTATACTGACCTTCGCCGGCGGCAAGCCGGTGGTCAAGGTCGGTCGCATTGCCGGGCAGTTCGGCAAGCCGCGCTCGTCGGCGATCGAGACCATTGATGGCGTCACCCTGCCATCCTATCGCGGCGACAATATCAACGGCATGGAATTCACGCCCGAAGCGCGCATTCCCGATCCGTCGCGCCTGATCAAGGCCTATCACCAGTCGTCGGCCACGCTGAACCTGCTGCGCGCCTTTGCCGGCGGCGGTTATGCCGACCTGTACAACATCCACAAGTGGACGCTGGGTTTCGTTTCCGGTTCGCCGCAAGGTGAGCGCTACCGCGCCCTGGCCGACAAGATTTCCGAGACCCTCAGCTTCATGTCGGCCATCGGCATCACGCCTGACCGCCAGCCGGAAATCCGCCAGGTCGATTTCTTCACCTCGCACGAGGCCCTGCTGCTGAATTACGAGCAGGCCATGACTCGCGTCGATTCCACGTCGGGCGACTGGTACGACACCTCGGCCCACATGTTGTGGATCGGTGAGCGTACCCGTCAGCTCGATGGCGCCCACGTCAACTACATGAAGGGCATCAAGAACCCGATCGGCGTCAAGGCTGGCCCGACCATTGAGCCGGATGACCTGCTGCGCCTGATCGATACGCTCAATCCGGAAGGCATTCCGGGACGCATGACCATTATCGGCCGTTTCGGCTCCGACAAGGTGGGCGAACGCCTGCCACGTCTGATGGCTGCCACCAAGAAGCATGGTTCGCCGGTCATCTGGTCGATAGATCCGATGCATGGCAATGTTATCAAGGCCAACAACGGCTATAAGACGCGTCCATTCGACCGTATCTTGTCGGAAGTCCGCTCCTTCGTTGATATAGCAGCGTCGGAAGGCGTACACCCCGGTGGTATGCATCTAGAAATGACCGGCCAAAACGTGACTGAATGCACCGGCGGCGCCTTTGCCCTGAGCGAGGAAGACCTGCGCGATCGGTACCATACGCACTGCGATCCGCGCCTCAATGCCGATCAGGCGCTGGAACTCAGCTTCCTGGTGGCCGAGCGTTTGCACAGCCTGAAGGCGGCGGCGTCGAAAGCCGCTTAAGCCGGATATATATCCTGAAAAAGCCCGGACAGTGATGTCCGGGCTTTTTTGTTTCAGGCGAGGATATTGACGGACTGTCCGTTTTGCCCGTTCTTTTTCGCGCTATCCTGCTGGGCCTTTTGCTGGATTTCGGTTTCCATCTGTTTCTGGATCGCGGCGCGTTCGTCGGGCGACATGGCGGCCAGTTTTTCCTTGGTCAGGTGATGGGCGTTGAGCCACGTGTACTGCATTTTTTCCGCCGGCGTCATGTCGAAAAACTTCATCAAAGCTTTCTCAGGCGTGTCGGATTCTGACGGCGCGAGCTGCATCAGCGGGTCGGTCGCCGTGGTCTGGTTTTTTTTGACCGAGCCATAGGACGCGGTCATGGTGGAGAAGGATGAGCCGATCTGCATGGGAAGTCTCCAAAGGGCAGGGAAGGGGTGGTTCTTCTGAACCTCTGGATCAGACCGGATAAGCAAGCCCTGTGCCGCGGTAAAAAGACTGACTATTCAATTTGTTACGGGAGTGAAATAATTTCATGCGGTATTTTTTGCCCGGCAAAAATGCCGGCGCGGTGGAAAATGCCGCCCTGCATTCGTACCTGTGAGATAGCCAAAATGTTGAACGTGATCACAAATTCGGCTACAGAGCGCCGATGACAACCCTGATCACCCGGATTGAGCCTCAAACGAGGGCGGCATTTGCCGCCCTTTTTCGGCTGTCGTGGCCGGTGATCGCCTCACGTGTCGGAGTCATGCTGATGGCGTTGATGGACACAATCATCGTCGGCCAGCACAGTTCAGCGCAGCTTGGCTTCCTGATGCTGGCACAGTCGCTTTACTGGGTACCGGCCATGACCTCGATGGGCCTGCTGATGGGCGTTCAGGTCAAGACGGCACAATTCCTCGGTGCCAGTGACCTGCACCGCATCGGCGCCGTTTTCCAGCGCGGCATGGGATACTCGCTGACGCTGGGTATTGGCTTCATGCTGGTGCTGCTGATCGGCGGGACCGGCTTCCTCGGCCTGATCGTCCAGCCGGAAATGGTGCAGGGCGCCCATGTACCGCTGATCATCTTCGCCTGCTCGATGCCGCTGTTCCTGCCGGGAATTGTCGGCACGCAGTTCCTGGAAGCGCTCGGCCGCACGCGCGATACCCTGATCGCCACCTTGTGCGCCAATGCTGTCAATGTAATCCTGCTGCTTTTGCTGGTGCCTGGCCATGTCACCCTGTTCGGCATCCATTTCGAAGGCGCCATGGGGGCGGCCACGGCCACCCTGATCGCACGCGCCCTGCAATCCCTGGGCTTGCTGATTCATATCCTGCGCCTCAAGGAAACGAAACCGTTCGACCTGATGAAGCCACAGGCGCCGGATCATCATGGCGCGGCCGAGCAGCGTCACGTCGGCTATGCCACAGGGGCGGCCTATTTCATTGAAGTGGCGGCTTTCGCCGGCATGACCCTGTTCGCCGGTCATATCGGTGAGGTCGAGGTGGCCAGCTGGACCATCGTGCTCAACTATGCCAGCGTCGTCTTCATGGTGCCGCTGGGGCTTTCCGCCGGCTGTTCGGTGCTGGTCGGCCGGGCTTTCGGTGCCGGTGACCACGCCGGATTGGCGCGGATGGGACGCGTCAGCTTTATCTCGGCCGGTTTGTTCATGGTCTGCGTGGTGGTTTTCACCGCATTGTTCGCCGGGGTGATTTCGCGCTTCTACAGTCACGACGCGCATCTCCTGCCGACCGTGCAGGCCGGGCTTTTGCTGTCTTGCTTCTTCTTCATCCCCGATGGCTTGCAGGTCGTGGCGGCGCAGGCGCTGCGGGCGCGCAAGGATATCCTGGCGCCGACGGTAATCCATTACGTTTCCTACGGTGCGATCATGCTGCCGCTGGGCTATATTTTCTGCATTACCCTGGGCTGGGGTGTGGCAGGGCTGATCTGGGCCGTAGTGGTGGCTTCGTTGATTTCAGGTACGTTCCAGACAGCGCGTTTTCTGTGGCTTGACCGGCGGGTGGCGGCTATAACCTCCGAAGTTTAGAATCGGAGGATACCATGCTTGAAGACCTGCAAGGCAAATGCGTTCTGATCACGGGCGCCAGCACCGGCATTGGCGCGGCGGCAGCGCAAGGCTTCGCGCGGCTGGGAGCGAAGGTGGTAATCCATTACAATAGCAGCGAAGAGGCGGCCCGTGCCGTCGCTGACCTGATCAGCGGCGAGGGCGGCGAAGCGCATCTCCTGCAAGCCGACCTGATGAACCCGGACAACGCTGCGCCCCTGGTGAAGGCGGCGGCGGAAAAGCTCGGCGGGCTCGATGTCCTCATAAACAATGCCGGCTCGCTGATGACGCGTACGCTGTTCCTCGATTGGGATGCCGGGCTTTATGAGCGGGTGATGAACCTCAATGTCCGTTCGGTTATCGAGGGCAGTCAGGCAGCCGTCCCCTTCATGCAGGCGCGTGGCGGCGGAGCGATCATCAATCTCGGTTCGATAGCCGGTAATAATGGCGGTGGACCGGGATCTGGACTTTATGCCAGCGCCAAGGCCTTTGTGCACAATGTGACACGCCACATGGCCAGTGACCTGGCCAAACTGGATATCCGCGTCAACGCTATTGCACCAGGGGTGATCGGCACGCCGTTTCACGACCTGACGCCGGCCGACCGCATGGAGGCCATGCGCAGCTCGGTGCCCATGCAGCGTATCGGTACGCCTGAAGATTGCGTTGGGCCGCTGGTCTTCCTCGCATCCAAGAGCATGAGCGGTTATATGACGGGTCAGATCCTGCACATCAATGGCGGGCAGTTGATGCCGGCTTAAGGTAGGAAAGGGTATCCACAGATTACACAGATTGCATAGATATTAAAACGCACGCCCATTCATCTGTGCTTATTTGGCTTATCTGTGGATACCCTTTTCTTAACTATGCCTTGGCGCAAACAGGACAACCGCCGAACCCGCCAGACACAACACCAGTCCTGTCAGATCCCATAGGTCCGGCCGGTGCTTTTCGATCAGCCACAACCAGCCGATCGACGCCGCGATATAGATGGCGCCATAGGCCGCATAGGCACGTCCGGCAGCAAGCGTATCGATCAGGGTGAGCAGCCAGGCGAAGGCGCACAGACTGAGAGCGCCGGGGATCAGCCATAAGGGCGATTTTCCCAGCTTAAGTACAGACCACAGGCTATAGCAGCCGGCAATTTCGGCGATGGCGGCGAGGATATAAACCGCAATCGGTTTAAACACCCAGTATCCAGCCTTCTTCCGTGGCGGCTATGGCAAGGTCGGCCTCGCTCATCCCCTTTGGCGCGGCGAACATCGCGCCAAGTTGCCCTTTGTCGTCTGCTTCGGCGAGAGCCTGCGCGGCCAGTCGCACACCGGTGGCATCCTTGACTTCACCGGCCTCGGGCTCCCCCTCGAACACAGCAGGATAGACCTCGGCGATGAGTGTGGAGATACCTTCAAGCGTTTCCGGATTTTGCATACCGAAACCCGTCTCGAACGGCCAGATTTTGGCACTGTCTCCCAGACCTGTTGCCAAAGCCCTGAAGGCTGGAATGCCGAGCATGGTTTGGCCGGCCACAACGCCGGCGCCGTGCATCTGCCACAGACTTTTAGCGGCTTGGGCCTTCTTGTGCGCCTTGCGGGCGGCTTCCTCGGTCAGACGGAACTCCGGGAAATCGCCAAAGGAGTCGGGTTTGAGGGTCGACAGCCATTTCTGTGCGTCGCTCTTGGGGCAGCCCCAAAAGGGATAAGCCTCATCGGTCATCAGGCGGTTCATCTTGGCCGCCACCTGGAAGCGATTGTTCTTGTTATCGGCTTTGTCGACGACATTCTTGGCCAGAAATTCCCACATGCCGACCCAGGGCGCGCCCTTCAATTGCAGACGCGCCACCGTGCCGCGCGGAAAGCCGAGCGCGAAATCGAGGCCGAGGAAAATGCGGTCGCCGCGCTTATGCAGATCGGCGAGAATGCTTTTCAGCAAGCTCATGGCTTCGGCGCGCGTAGCCGGATTATGCGACTCGTAAGACAGGCGGAAGCGGACATCGCGCTTCATCACGCCGATCCATACCGAGGATTCGCCGGTTTTCTTGCCTTCGGCGGCGCTGTAGTCAACAATCACATAGGCGCCAAACAGACGTGTCACAGGCTTATCTCCGGTAACGCGATCCCGAATGCCAAGGCTATCCAGGGCGTGGGAACGGTAAAAAGTCTGCTCTTTTAGACCCGATAAGCATGGCGAAAAAGCGGTTTATGTGGCTTTGCACAATTTATGTAGCGTAAATTGTATTCCTTTTTTGCCGCGAAGCGGTTTAAGCAGGACCAGTGTAACGGCAGAAGAGATTGTCATGACTGAGGTTTTAGGTTCTGGGGTTTTGCGTTCTGGGGTTTTGCGTGTGGGTGTAGCGGGCGCCGGTGTTTTCGGCGGATATCACGCCAACAAATACAAGCAGGCTCAGGCCGTCGAATTTGTGGGCATATATGACCTCGATAAGGCACGCGCCGAAGCATTGGCGGCCGAGCACGGCGTCAAGGCGTTTGGTGGCGACGAACTGGCGGCATTCCTGTCATCGATCGATGCCGTCACGATCGCCACGCCCGCCTTCGCCCATGCCGGTGTGGCGCTGAAGGCGCTTGCCGCAGGTGTGCATGTCTACAGCGAGAAACCACTGGCCATTAACGCCGTGGATGGTCATGCCATGGTGGATCTGGCGGCGGAAAAGGGGCTGGTTCTGGCCTGCGGGCATCAGGAACGGGCGGTTTTCGAAGCCATGGGGCTTTACGATGTGCCGGAAACGCCGCTGCGTCTGGAAGCCGTGCGTAACGGTACGGCTTCGACGCGCAATCTCGATGTGTCCGTGGTGCTCGACCTGATGATCCACGATCTCGACCTCGCCCGCACCCTGGCCGGCGCCGGCCCTGGGGGCATGCAGGCGACGGCCCGTTACCGCACTGATGCAGGCTACAAGGCAGTCGGCGCCGATGAGGTCGCGGCCGAGGTTGAATTCGAAAGTGGCATGAGGGCGCACTTCCGGGCTTCACGCATGGCGGAGGCGCGCGAGCGCACTATGCGGATCGTTTATCCCAGTGGTGAGGTCAATATCGACCTGCTGAACCGCAAGTTCGAAAATGGGACGCCGTTCGCACTCAATGCCGATTTCGCTGAGGCCAGTATAGCCAAAGACCCCCTGGGCACCAGCGTGTTCCGCTTTCTCGATACGGTGCGCGGTGCGCGCGAAAACCCGTTATGCACCGGCAAGGAAGCGCTGAAAGCTCTGGAACTGGCATTGTCGATTGATGAGGAAGTGGCGCCGGATTAGGCCTGCGGCCTAGCTCGTCCGGCCTTTGAAGATGATACCGAAGGTGAGGACGCTGAAAGCGGCGGTCATCAGCCAGTAAGCATATTCGCTTATATGGGGTACGGTGCGGAAATGCCCGATCAGACTGGCCATGACCAGTGCCACGGCTATGAAAAACAACAACAAGGTAAAAGCCGAGACCTTCATACCGACGCGAACCCACCCATCTGAATTTCAGATCAAAATGCCTGAGCATTCCTGCATACAGGCATTTGTTCAAACAATTGTGATAAGATCAACGGAAAATTGGCTCATTTCGGGACAGGCTCTGTTCGAAATGGCAATTTTATCGCAACGCGGGAAAACTAAATCGCGCGGCCGGTGAAAAGCAGTTCGTGCAATACCGTAATGACCGAAAACATCGAAACAGCCAGCAGCATCCGCGCCGCGCCCAGTTCTTCCGGCGCGAAGGCTGTGCGACCCTCGATAATGGCGACAAACGGAATGATCGAGGTGCGGCGCTTGATCGAGGCGTAGACATCACCCATCAACGCCATGCGCTTGCGGTCGATATTGTTGGCGCCCAGCGCACACAGGGCCAGCAGGGAACCAAAAAATATCCACGCCGCCAGATTACCGTTGCAGATCATGTGGGTGAAGGCCCAGATGCCGATACCGGCGAGGATCGGATGGCGTGAAATCCGGATAATGCCGTAAACCGTCTTGTCCGGTAGTTGGCGCAGGGCCAGCAGGTTTGTGGGCGACGGAGTGACGATGCCGACGACAACCAGCAGGAAAGCCAGGAAATTACCAAACAGCCCGATGACGCGCAGGAAGGTCTCGGATTGCCACAGGACCACATTCATCGGGTCGCCCATGGCGATTCCGAAGGCGATGATCATCCAGGCCAGACCACCAATCGAGAACAGGGAAAAGAGGATGTAATAAGCGATCCCGCCGATTTTGGCGATGATCTGTTCTTTCATCGTCGTGCCGCTGATCATCAGATGGATGCAGAGGAAGAAAGCGCACGCAAGTGCCAGGGTCCACATTAGGGTCTCCGACCAGTCTCTATTTAACAACGCCTAACATGACGACATGGGAATGGCCATGCGGAACGGGCGCAGGGCGGTGGAAAACTATCGGATGAAACAGATCAGATATAGGGGATAAGCGGCGCGTTGAGGACGTCGCCTTCGGATTTGGCCGGTGCTGCCGGATGTGGTGCGGCCGCTGCGGTCAGCATAGGCGGTGGCGCGGGAGGAGGAGTCAATGTGGGGATGGGAACAAAATCGGCCAGGCGCACGGGAGCTGCCGCCGGCGGGGCTCCGACGACGGGTTGCGGTGCGCTGATCGTGCGGCGCAGGACGGCCTCGACATGATAAAACCACTTGCGGGCGTTATTCATGGCGGCGCGCGGTCCTTCGGCACGGGCTGTCAGGTTGTCATGCGGGTCCCACAACACAAGTTCGAAGTCGGGATCAGCCGGGTCGTCGAATATCAGCCGCATGGTAACGCGATTGACCACAGGCGCAATGTCATCGAGCAATTTGTGCTGCCCTGAGCGCATCACCCGGCCGATAACCTTGTCATCGACAAAGATTTCGATACCGAGCAGTTCATGCATGGAATAGGGTTTGTGCGGAATCTTGCCGAAATTGCGCACGATTATGACGCGATTTCCCTCATAGGAGCTGGCGGCGGCAGCTTTTCGTACCGGTTCCAGCGCCATGACATCGGCCTTGTAACGTCGGCCGTCGGCATCGGTCAGCCCCTCGCGCAGTTCATCTTCCAGTTTTTTCGGTTGTTCGACACGCGAGTCATAGAGACGATACAGCACGACCAGAATGGCCAGCACTGCCGCCGAAAGGATGATAAGGGTGGGCAGATAGGTCGGCAAGGCGGGGTTACCTGTAGCGGCGGTTGATTTATCAACAGGAAGTTAACCACGATTTGTACGTCAGGTTAAGTCCTAAGCGCAGGCATTACCGCTTTTCGTCTTCATAAGTGTCGTTTGTGCCATCGTCATCCCCATTGTCTTCCCAGGGCGGCAGGTCGCGGAAAGACGGCTTGGTGCTCACCTGCGGCTGCGCCTTGTGTGTCGTTTCGGCATCTGCTTCTGTTTCGTGAGGCGGGTAGGCCGAGCGATCCTCGGCTGGCATGCGCTTGATGACGGCGTCTATATGGGAAAGCCATTTGCGGCCGATACGGACAGCTTCGGCGGCCGTCTTGGCGTGGACCGGATTGTGGCTGATATCGCCGAACAGGTTGACTTCGAATTCCGGCGTCTGCACGTCATCGAACATCAGGCGCAGGGTGACTTTAGAAGCCTGGGCGTGGGTTTCGTTGAGCACCTTGCGGCTTTCGCCTTTTTGGGCACGGGCGACGACGCGCTCATCGACGATCAGTTCGGCGCCTTCGATTTCGTCAAAGGCGAAAACCAGGCCTTGCGCACCGGTATTCCACATGATGGCGAGATCACCGGCAGTGAAATCAAGACCAGCCGCCTTATGCCCGCCGAGATCGTAGACCACGGCGTCGGCGGCCTTGCCCAAAGCCGTGTTGAGCGCGCGGGCGAGGCGGCGCGAGGCCTCGAACCACCACATCAGACCGGAGGCGATCAGGGTCAGTCCGATGCCGGCGAACAGGAAATAAAGCAGGATGCGCGCGGCATGGGCCATCGGAGATCACGCCTGGGGTGTGGCTAACAAACTCTTATTGTGCCTGCGGCGGGTTAAGATTTTGTTGTCAATTCAACGACAACGGGTACGTGATCGGACGGTTTGGCCTCATCATGCGTCATGCCGCGCGCATCCTTGTGGATAACCAGGTCGAACAGGCGGTCAGCGGCCTGCGGAGACAGCAGGTGGTGATCGATACGAATGCCTTCGTTTTTCGGCCAGGCGCCGGCCTGATAGTCCCAGAAGGTGTAGCGATTGCCTTCGGGCGGGCCGGAAACGTTAAACAGGGCTTCAAAGGCATCGGTATAGCCAAGGTTTTTCAGTCCCTGATAGGCGTGGCGCACGGCTGGTTGGTAGAGCGCGTCATTCAGCCAGACGCTTTCTTTCCAGAGGTCGGCTTTCGTCGGTATGATATTGAAATCGCCCGTTAAAACGGTCAGTTCCTCAAGCTTTAGCAGAGCTTCGGCATGGGTGCGCAGACGCTCCAGCCAGCGCAGCTTATAGGCATATTTGTCGGTATGGACCGGATTACCGTTGGGCAGATAGATGCAGCCGAAGCGGACCGGCTCCGGCGCATTGATTACGGCTTCGATATAACGCGAATGGTCGTCCTCGTCGGTTTCTTCCTTCGGCAGGCCGCGGCGGATGTCGCTCATCGGATATTTCGACAGGATGGCCACGCCGTTATAGGATTTCTGGCCATGTACGGCGCAATTATAACCAAGCGATTCAAAGGCTTCGATGGGGAATTTTTCGTCGATGCACTTGATTTCCTGCATGCCGCAGACATCGGGTTGCGCCTCTTTAAACCACTCCAGCAGGAGCGGTAGGCGGGCATTGACGGAGTTGACGTTCCAGGTGGCGAGTTTCATGCCAGCGCTTTCCGAAAAGTGTCACGCACTTTTCGGAAAGCGCGTAAAACAAAAACGGATTTTAGGACGGCTGCCGGATTCGGGCAACCCTAATCAGGCGGCATCCTGTGGCGCGTCTGGCCTGGCCTCACAAACATGCCACAACACACCGGCCGGATCGTAGACATAGGCTACGCGCAATCCCCAGGGTTGCATTTTAGGCGCCTTGGGCGGCTGAACGCCGAAGCGGCCGGCCAGGTCGAGACTGTCGATATGCGTCCACCACGCATCCAGATCCTCGACCATCAACTGCATCATGAAATTGTGGGCCCATTGTTCGACCCAGGCATTTTGCAGGATGAAACCGCCAGAACCACCGCAGGAAAAAATGGCGACCTCGCTGTCGAGCAATTTCTCGAAGCCGAGCGCCTCATAAAAGGCCTTGCTGAGGGCGAAGTCCTTCGCCGGCATGAATGGCCTGGTCACAATGGAAGGGGGAACCGTCATGCCATGTCTTTATCTTAAAGTGAAAAACTCGTGCCGCAACCGCAGGAAGCCACGGCCAGCGGATTGAGGATCTTGAATTGCGAACCGACCAGTTCCTCTACATAGTCAATCATTGAACCCGCCATCAGCGGCGCCGAGATTTCATCGACCAGCGCCTTGGCGCCATCAAAGGCGATTTCGCTCTCATCCGGATTGGCGGTGTCGGTCAGGTCGAGCACATACTGGAAGCCCGAACAGCCGCCGCCTTCAACGAGAACGCGCAGCATGACGGGATGCCCGGCCTCTTGACTCAAGGCATTGAGGTGTTTCGCGGCGGAGGCGGTGAGGGTGATATTATGGCTCATGATGGCAATATGGGCGCATTTGCCTGTAAAATCAGCCCCTCATCCATATATTTTGCAGAGATTTTTAAGGGAAATCAGTATAGCCCCCATCTACCCCTTGCTTGCGGAGAGATCATGAAGCCCCTGGCCCCCTTTGCGTCCGATGTCGAAAAGAGCCTCGGCCGCCTGCATCCCGAAGCCGAAAGCCCGACACGCACGGCCTTCGCGCGCGATCGCGACCGCATTATCCATTCGACGGCCTTTCGTCGCCTGAAAGGCAAGACGCAGGTTTTCGTCGCCAACGAGGGGGATTATTTCCGTACGCGCCTGACTCACAGCCTGGAAGTGGCGCAGATTGCCCGGTCGCTGGCGCACTCGCTGAGCCTAAACGAAGACCTGGCCGAAACCATTGCCCTGTCGCACGATTTGGGGCATCCGCCTTTTGGTCATGCCGGTGAGGACCAGTTACACGCATGCATGAAGCCGTGGGGCGGCTTCGATCACAATGTCCAGACCTTCCGCGTCATCACACGGCTGGAGGTGCGCTATCCGGCGTTCGACGGCCTGAACCTGACCTGGGAAACGCTCGAAGGCATCATCAAGCACAATGGTCCTGTCTCACATCACATGCAGGAGCCGTCGTGGAAATCCATCGTTGATTTCAACAACCAGTGGGACCTGCGTACTGACACCTTTGCCTCGCTGGAGGCCCAGTGCGCCGCCTTGGCCGATGATATCGCCTACAACAACCACGACGTCGATGACGGCTTGCGCGCCGAGCTTTTCACCATTGAAGACCTGATGAATGTACCGCTGATCGGGCCGGCCCTGGCATCGGTTCAAAAGGACTGGCCGACGATAGACAGCCGTCTGCTTCGCCTCGAAGGTGTGCGGCGGATGATCGGCATGATGATGGCTGACGTACTGGCGGAGACCGCGCGTCGCCTTAAGGAAGACGGTGTGGAGACCGGCGAGGATGTCCGCACGGCGCGCCGCCAGATGGTGGCTTTCTCGAAACCGGTCTATGACGATCTCTCCCGTCTGCGCGGTTTTCTGTTCGAGCGCATGTACAAGCATTACAAACTCAACCGTACGCGCAGCCATGCCAAACGCACATTGAAAGAAATGTTCAGCCTGTTCATGGATGAACCCGATACCCTGCCGACCGAGTGGTTCCAGCGGGTCTGCTCGAAAGACAGCGAAACGGCGCGGGCGCGGGTCATCTGCGATTATATCGCCGGCATGACCGATGCCTTCGCCATTGAAGAGCAGCGCCGTCTCTTCTCCTTTATCGGTTAACACGCGCCTTTTATGATATCGGTTAACACGCGCCTTTTATGAAATCGGACGGGTAACCACGCTGAGATTTTGCGATTTCTGGCTCAGCATGATGGGGCTGGGCGCGTGTGTGACCTTCTGCAGGCGTTTCTTTGTTGTCGGTTGCCGGGTGTCCGCCTGATATTCTCACAGCAAAGGAATACCCTCATGCGCAAGACCTTTATCCAATCCGCTTCCGCCGCCGCCCTGATCGCGCTCGCCAGCACCCTTGTGGCCTGTGCCTCGGGTTCGGAAACCAGCACCACGACCAGCACCGTCACCTCGACGGATGGCGCCGTAACTGGCGCTTCGACCCAGACGACGACCAGCTCCGTGTCGCCTGACGGCACAGTTACCTCATCGAGCAGCGCCAGCAGTTCGTCCGCTTACTAGGCCAACCGGGCCGGGTATCCTTTGGGATATCCGGCTTTTTCAGGAGTGTCCTCATATGCGCAGGATATTTACCGGAATGATTTTCGCCTGTGTTTTCACTGCCGCGCTGGCGGGCTGTTCGTCATGGATGGCCGATAAAAGCCCAACGCCGCCGCCGGTGGATAGTGCCTTGCCGGGCGCCGAGGCCGCGTCGTCATCGGCCTCATCCTCATCGATGTAGGCTCAGCGCGACGCCTTCTTGACCAGGAACATGGCGGCATCCGCTTCGCTCAGCCAGGCTTCCGCCGAGGCCTGGGCGGCATAGGCGCGCACGCCGAAAGACCCGCCTGCCTTGAGATAGAGACCGCCGTACTCATAGGTTCCCATCATCAGTTCGGCTTCAAGCCTCATCGCCTTGACGCGCGATGATTTGAGATCGGCATGCCGGAGCAGGATGGCGAATTCGTCACCGCCAATGCGGCCGACGCTGTCACCTTCGCGGACACTGGCATTGAGCGTTTCGGCGACATAGACCAGAGCTGCATCGCCGGCGGAATGGCCGTAAGCGTCGTTAATACTCTTGAAGCCATCCATATCGAGATAAATCAGGCAGGCCTCTTCGCCATAACGCCGGCAATCGGCCATGGCGCGATGCACCTCACGCAGGAAGGCGCGGCGATTGAGCGTCGGAGTCAGGACATCGCTGTCGGCCTGTCCCTGGGCGCTTTGCAGGTGCAGGGCCTGCTGCTGGAGTTGTTCGCGCAGGGCTTCGTTGTCCCGCATCAGCGAATCGATCAGCGTCCGCGCCGATGGCGGCCAGTCAGGCTGAGCCACCAGTGAAGACGGGGAGGATACCGGAATATCGGAAGCGGCCGACGTTATCGGCGCAATGGCCACTTCCGTGGTATGCAGTGCGGGGGCATCGACAGGACTGACCGCCCGGCTTGTGCTTTGCTGACCGTTCAAGGCGTAAACCTGATCGGCCTCGAAATGCGGCGGTTCGAATGTCCCTGGATCTATGGCGTTGGCTTCGAAATAGTGGGCGAGCAGGCTCTGCATCGAAGCGGTGGTCGCGCGCGCCGGCCTTTCCGTAACGCTCTCAGGCGTTTGCGGAATGGCGGGCGGAGTGACCTCCGTCTTTTGGTGATGTGAGTCTAAGCCCATTCTTTCCGAAAGTTTTATAATGGTAGCGCTGGTCATTGAGCGTCTTATGAAAGCATGGAAGCCGGGCATGTGCAATGCACTGGAGCCTATATTCACACACCATTCCTGTGGGACGCGTACGAATTATGGGGGGAAATTGTGACCCTTTCAGGGGATTAATAATAAGGATTTTTGGTTAAGGGGAGGGGGTTGCAGTGCGAACGCTTCTGACTATACTCCGCGCCTTTCTCAAATACCCCTTTCAGGACGTTAAAATGGCCGATACGCCACAGGTTGCCATCATCATGGGTTCCCGCTCCGACTGGGGAGTGATGAAGGCCGCTGCCACAGCGCTCGATCAACTGGGCGTCAGCTATATGTCGCGTGTCGTTTCGGCGCACCGTACCCCGCAAAGGCTTTATGAATTCGCCACGGGCGCAAAGGCTGCCGGCTACAAAGTGATCATCGCCGGGGCCGGTGGTGCGGCGCACCTGCCGGGCATGACCGCCTCGATGACCACACTGCCTGTACTTGGTGTGCCGGTGCCTGTGAAGGATGGCCTCAAGGGAATCGATTCGCTTTTATCCATCGTCCAGATGCCGGGCGGCGTGCCTGTGGGTACTTTGGCGGTCGGAGAAGCGGGGGCTAAGAATGCCGGGCTACTGGCGGCGCAGATACTGGCGCTCAGCGATCCTGCCCTGTCAGAGCGTATTGAAACTCTGCGCCAGAGCCAGACCGACAGCGTTCCGGATACGGTGGAAGACTGATGTTAAAGGCGCCCCTGCCGCTCGGCAGCACGATCGGTATTCTCGGTGACGGTCAGTTGGGCCGCATGCTGTCACAGGCGGCGTCACGCCTGGGTTTCAAGGTGGTGACCTTTGGGCCGGATGTCGGTTCGCCGGCCGCGCAGGTGTCGCTGGCGTCGAAAGTGGCGGCCTATACCGATGAGGCCGTGCTGGCGCGCCTGGCCGACAGTTGTGATGTCATCACATTCGAGTTCGAAAACGTCCCGGCTGCCAGCCTTGATTTCCTGACCGGCAAGGGCGCTGTTGTTGCTCCCTCATCCAAGGCTCTGCGCATTACGCAGGATCGCGTTCTGGAAAAGACGTTTGCGCGTGACGCCGGTATCGGTACGGTCGATTTCTTCGAGATCAATTCCGAGGCCGATCTGGCAGCCGCCATGAAGGCTTCGCCCACAGCGGAAGCCCTGCTGAAAACACGCCGCGAAGGCTATGACGGCAAGGGGCAGGTCTGGGTGCGCAACGCAGATGATGTCGCCTCAGCCTATGCCTCGCTTGGTGGACGTCCGTCTATCCTCGAAGCGAAGGCGAGCTTTACCCGTGAAATCTCCGTCGTAGCGGCGCGCGGCTGGAACGGAGAAATCAAAACCTTCCCGATCGGCGAAAATCACCATGTCGGCGGTATCCTGTCAACTACCCTGGCCCCCGCGCAGGTCTCTGAAGCGGTGACCGCAGAGGCGCATGAGATCGCCCGCAAAGTACTGGAAGGCCTCGATTATGTCGGCGTGCTGGCCGTTGAACTGTTCGTCTTGCCGGGCGACAAGCTGCTGCTCAACGAAATAGCGCCGCGTGTGCATAATTCCGGTCACTGGACGCAGGACGGCTGCCTGTGCGATCAATTCGAACAACATATCCGCGCCGTCGTCGGCTGGCCGCTGGGCGATACCTCGGCGCGTAGTACGGTCGAAATGACCAACCTGCTGGGCGCCGATATCCTCGACTGGCCGAATCTGGCCGCCGAACCGCAATCGCGTCTGTACGTCTATGGCAAAGATGAGCCGCGTGCTGGACGCAAGATGGGACATATCAATCGCATTGTTTGAACGCGCTTCTTAATCCAAAAAGTGCATTACAACTTTTTGGGACGCGCTCTAAGGCATAATTTTTGCAGTTGCGAATTGATTTTTGATCTCTGACGGGGCAAAGCGTTCCCAAGTTTAAAGGAAATCCTTATGTTTATTGTCACTTTGACCTACACGGTCCCTAACGACGAAGTCGATCGTTATCTGGAAGAGCACATGGCCTGGCTGAAAGAAGGCTATGCCAGCGGCCTGTTCCTGGCGGCTGGCCGCCGCGTTCCCCGCACGGGTGGGATGATTCTTGCCGAAGGCAATCGTGACGTGGTTGAAGCGATGCTGCGCCGCGATCCGTTCCACACAAATGGTGTATCGAAATACAGCATTTCCGAAGTCAACATCACCTCGACGGCCCAGGGCCTGGAAGGCCTCAAGGCAAAAGCCGAACTGGCTGCATAAGCCAAATCAAGCCTGCGATATTTAGCCCCGCCGGAGATATCTCCGGCGGGGCTTTTATTACATCTGCATACCGCTCATCGGGTGGATTTTGAGCTGGACAAAGCCCACCGTGCCGTTCGGATGATCGCCATAAACCGGTTTCAGTGCGTTCGGCACTGTATTGAACTGACGCACCAGTCCCAATCCCAGGGTCATGTTATGGCCCAGAGCGAAAGTGCGGATCGCACCGACTTCTGTCTTCGCCACCCAATAGGCGCCGGTATCAACGAGTTCGTCATTATAGACCCGTTCATAACGGCCTAATGCCATCCACTTTTCATTGAATTTGAAGGTATTCTCGAACACATAAGCGTCCGAGGCCTTGTCACTGCTGTGCTCGATTTCCTTGCGCCCGTAAGCCAGCGTGGAATAGAGCGTGCCGGTCGTGAAAGCGTGGTTGTAATCGACGCTCAGCGAGCGGCGTTGCAGGTCTTCATCCGGATCGAGCTGTTCAGGGCTAATTTGATGTGCCCATGAGGCCTGTGCGGTCAGGTCATTGCTGACCTGCCAGGTGAGACGGACCGATGTCGAATCCAGTTTCGGCGTATCGAGATTAAAGCGATACTGATCCGGTTCGCGGCCGGTAAACTGTGTCACCTCAAGCTGGAGCGGGCCCTTGGCGATGCCGGCCGTTACCACGCCCATGCTGATATGGCCGGAATCGAGCCAGTGGTGGCTAATCGGCGCGGTCGGGAAGTTTTCGCCGGAAGCGCGGTGCATGAAAGCGATTGGGCCAAAGCCGAATTCACCGGGCCAGCCGACAAGCACAAACGCCCTGGTGTCGCCACCGAAGCGGTGCGTCAGTTTGGCCGTGGCCCCCATGAAGAAATCATGCGGATGCTGGGCATCGACCAGATGATGTACGCCGTCAGCCGTTTCTCCGGTTTGCAGGAGCAAAGGATATCCGCCCTTGCCCATGAAGGCGTCCGGCGACAGCATGAGGTTAAGGTCGAGATCAGTACGGTCATCGAGCTTGCGAGACGCCATGACCATGACCATGCCTTCGACAAAGCTTTTGGAACCGCCGCGCGGGCCTTCCTGATCATCGGCAACGAAGGTGAGGGCGGCATGTGTCATAACCTGCCAGCCGGTTTTTGTCGGCGTCATATCCATATCCGACATATCCATGTCGGGCATGTCGTGACCGGACATATCGTGATCCGTAGTTTGAGCGAAAGCCGGCCAAGCGGCCAGCGTCAGTAGCGCCGCCGAAGCGGCTGCGAATTTAAGATGGGACATGAAATGTCTCCTGAAAATATTTGATGGGAAAGGGTTGTTCCATCAAACGATTTTCGGGGGACGCGGCTCCAGACGGGCGGGCAAATTGGTCAAAGGCGCAGCCTCCAATGGGCTCAGACGGGCCATTTCGAAGGGGCGTGACAAAAGTATCATCGGTTCGGCCGTGGCGGCAAGAACCGGCTGGCTGCAACAGGGCATGACCGTCTGAGGCGCATCCGGCTTACGGGCAGGGGACCGCTTACTGGTCATCTCCATATGATCCATATGGCAGGACATTTCGCCGGCCATGGCAGGCGGCGTGACGGTTGCTGTCAGGGAGAACAGCAGCCAGACACAGGCCAGCAGGGCGCGCAGGAGCGTCACGTGGCGTTCGAGGCCGTGTTCTGGCCGAAACGCATCCGACCCAGCGAGCGGGCGAGATTCAACACGACCTCTTCCGGCTTGACCGGCAGCTTCGCCTTGAATTTCTCGAACTGCATCACCTGTTCGATATTGCGACCGATCTGCTCAAGCTGGGCGTCCCTGCCTCGCGACAGGCGGGTCATTATCGCCGTGGTAACAATGCCGGAGACGATCATGCGCTTGGAATAGTGGTTCTCATCGAGCGCGGTATCGCCGGCCAGGCGCCAGATGATGTCGGCGGTTTCCCACAGCAGGCGGTGATAGAGCGCGGCATGGTGGGGCAGGGCGAAATAGCCCATCAGGCGGCGGGCCACCTTTTCATCCGCCGCAGCATCCAGGCGGCTATTGAGCAGATGAGCGATTTTCTCACGGATTTTCATACCGATCAGTGATTCGGCCATGGCCGGATCGAGCAGGACCTCGTCATGACCACGCCACAGGATAGCGGCGATATCGGCGGCGCCATGCGGAGCGATCAGGTCACGCTCGCCATCACTCAGGCCGAGGCTGCGCGCGCCGGCCTCCAGGCTCATCCGGTTCAGGCCCAGTTGCGGCACATAGCCGGCTACAGCCTTGGCCAGACGGGTTTCGGCGGCCCAAAGACTTGAAGTGGGGCCTGAGAGAGGGGCGGAGCGTGTCATGTGATTATAATAGGCGCTGTAGGGCCTTACGCCAAGAGGAGAAGTCCGTCATGACGGCAACAAAATGTCGCATATACGAACGGCGTAAACATCTCAGTAGCAAAGAAAAACAGCAAAAAAGCGATCAAAAATCCCTTTTAAAGCGGGCTTTGGCTGGACAAGGTAGTTCGCCTCATGTATGGGCAAGGCCGATCTTCCTGCACGCCTCCGGTTTGCGGGCGTAAGTTTCTTTTTCACAATTGGCCGAGGGGCCGCTGCCGGGATTTCTGGCGCATGTCCTCACCGGCCCTCGAACCCTGAATGGAGAGATACCTTTTGGTACAGATTTTCGTCCGTGACAACAATGTCGACCAGGCCCTGAAGGCCCTGAAGAAGAAGATGCAGCGCGAAGGTTCCTTCCGCGAAATGAAGCGTCACGTACATTACGAAAAGCCCTCTGAAAAGCGCGCCCGCCAGCAGGCGGAAGCCGTTCGCCGCGCCCGCAAGCTGGCCCGCAAGCGCCTGCAACGCGAAGGCGGTCTGCCCGCCACGCCGCGTCCGGTACGCGCCTAGTTTTCAGGACTGGTCGCAGTTTTATACGTGCTGACGCTTTAAGGCGTTGAACGGATGAAAATGAAGCTATAAAGCGCTGAAGGCATGGCTTTCAGCGCTTTTTGCTGT
>FSVH01000159.1_pt1 | contig 40901 bp, 27 predicted proteins | sample 1637631 | NCBI WGS metagenome assembly FSVH01 (sample SAMEA3914814, study PRJEB12502) | metagenome | biome: forest; material: soil | place: USA | collected 2011-09-16 | depth 0.1 m | reverse complement strand
ATGCGCTATAGGCCTTTGGTACGGGCCTGTGCGTTCCGGCAGACCCGAAGGAAAAAAAATGCCCTTAAAACTGTCCTTGAAGCCTGGGGAAAAGTTCGTGCTGAATGGCGCCGTCGTGCAAAACGGTGACCGTCGCTGTTCGCTGGTCCTGCAAAACAAGGCTTCGGTCCTCCGCGAAAAAGATATCATGCAGGAAGAGAACGTTTCCTCTCCGGCGCGCCATGTCTATTTCCCGGTAATGATGATGTATCTCGATGAGGCAGGGGCCGATAAATATTACGATGAATTCCTGCGTCGTATGTCGGAGTTCATGAGCGTGATCTCCAATCCGGTTATTCTGGCGGAATGCGTTGGCGTTTCCAAAAGCCTGATGGCGCGGGAGTACTACAAGGCGTTGATGAGTTGTCGCCGGCTTATAGAGTATGAAGACGAAAGAATAGGACATGTCGCTTAAGGCGTACCAGACTACGGCTGCCCGTGCCGAAAATCCGCGTCAGACGGAATATCGCCTGTTCGGGCAGGTGACGCGTGCCCTTATGGAAGCGGAACAGCTCGACAAGAGCCATATCCGCGAACGCATGGATGCCCTGGACTGGAACCGTCGGCTGTGGTCAATGCTCGGTGCGGATTGTTCGCTGGCCACCAATGGCCTGCCGGAACAGTTGCGCGCCAATATCATCTCCCTGTCGATCTGGGTGAACAGGCATACGTCACTGGTCATGCGCAACAAGGAAGATTTCGCACCGCTGATCGATGTCAACCGCATCATCATGCAGGGTTTGTTGCCGCAGGAACAAACCCAGGCGGCGAGTCCGGTCCGGCAATCTTACGGCTAGATATTTTCCGACAATAAGCATTGGAAAAGCCATTGTGTCAGCCGACACAATGGCTTTTTTTACTCGGCCAGATAACCACCGCCAAGCGAAGCGTACAGGTTGATCAGGTTCAGCGATCGCACCAGACGGGTGGTGATAAGCTGTTGTTGCGCAGCATAAAGCGTCCGCTCAGAGTCCGTCAGGGTCAGGCGTGAATCGACACCGCGATCGAAACGGGCCTGTGCCAGGGTGTTGCTGTCGGTTGCCGCCTCGACCACGTTGGTTTGGGCTGTCAGGCGGTCATCTATGGTCGCGCGAGTGGCCAGTTGATCGGCCACATCGCGGAAGGCTGACTGGATGGCGCCTTCGTACTGGGCCAGGGCGATATCGCGGCCGGCCTTGCTGGCACTGAGATTGGCGACATTCGCGCCGCCGGCGAAGATAGGCACCGAGATGGACGGCGAGAAGGTCCAGGTGTCGGCGCCATCGAACAGGTCACCCAGGTCGGTGGAGGCCTTACCGACGGAACCGGTCAATGAAATGCTCGGGAAGAAGGCGGCACGGGCCGCGCCGATATCGGCATTGGCGGCTTTCAGGTTGTATTCCGCCGCCATGACATCCGGACGTTTCAACAGGATATCGGAAGGGACACCGACGGGCAGGTCGGACAGGATGCTGTTTTCGGGAAAGGCGTCCGGCAACTGGGCGGGGGCGATATCGGCGCCTACCAGCAGGCGCAGGGCGTTCTTGTCCTGTTGCACCGTGGCTGTCAGGGTGGCGACATCGGCGCGCGCCTGTTCCGTCAGCACCTGCGTCTGGCGCAAGGTCATCTGGTCGGTGCTGCCAAGGTCGAAACGCTTTTGCGTCAGGGTCAGGCTTTCTTCGCGCAGGCGCAGGGTCTCGCCCGACAGGCGCAACTGATCCTGATCGGCGGCAAGATTGAGCCATGCCGAAGCGACGGCTGAGATCAGGCTGATCTCGGCTGCCTTGCGGTTTTCAGCCACGGCGAAATAGCTTTGCAGCGCCGCCTGGTTAAGCGAGCGGACGCGGCCGAACAGATCAAGCTCCCACGAGGCACCGATATTGGCCGTGTAGGCTTCGGTCGTGCCGAGCGGCGCGCCGGTAACCGGATTGATCTGAGCGGTATCGCCACGCATGCCGGAAACGGTGCCATTAACGGCCGGAAACAGAGCGGCGCGTTGGATGCGGTATTGCGAACGGGCGCGTTCGACATTCAATACCGCCACACGCAGGTCACGGTTATTAGTCAGGGCCTGGTCGATGACACCTTGCAGGCGTGGATCGAGGAAGACCTGCCGCCAAGGCAGGGCCTCCGCTGATTGACCCTGGGCGGTAACCGCTGTCGGGAACTGGTCGGGCACAGGCAGGGCAACGCGTTCATAGCGCGGGGCCATGGTGCATGCGCTCAAGGTCACAAGACCGGCGGCGCCGAGCAGGATGAATTTGAGATAGGTTGTCATCCTAGTGTCCCTTACCGTCGGTGTCGGATTTATCGAGCAGGGCCATGGCCTCGCGTTCCAGCGCCAGTTTCTGGATATGTTTTTCGTCGGCCTTGAATATCTTTTCAACGATGACGAAGAAGAGCGGAATAAAGAAGATGGCCAGCAGGGTCGCCGACACGATGCCGCCGATCAGGCCGGTGCCAATGGCGTTCTGGCTGCCGGAGCCCGCGCCATTGGCGAAGAACAGCGGCAGGATGCCGAAGGTGAAGGCCAGAGACGTCATGATGATCGGGCGCAGGCGGATACGGACGGCTTCGAGTGTGGCATCGATCAGGTTCATGCCGTTCTCATGGTTATGCTTGGCGAATTCCACGATCAGGATGGCGTTTTTCGAACTGAGGCCGATAATGGTCAGCAGGGCAACCTGAAGATAGATGTCATTCGTCAGGCCGCGCAGCATGGTGGCGAGCAGGGCGCCGAGTACGCCCAGCGGGATGACCATGACGATGGCGATGGGGATCGACCAGCTTTCATAGAGGGCCGCCAGCAAAATGAAGACGACAAAGATCGACAGGGCGTAAAGCATGGGGGCTTCAGCGCCGGACTGCTTTTCCTGCAAGCTCAGGCCGGTCCATTCATAGGAGATGCCCGGTGGTAGGGTGGCGATGATCTTTTCCATTTCCGCCATGGCCTGACCGGACGACTTGCCCTGTCCCGCCATGCCCTGAATATCCATCGAAGGCGCGCCGTTATAGCGTTCGAGGCGTGGCGAGCCATATTCCCAGTGCGAGGTGGCGAACGCCGTGAACGGGACCATCTGGCCCTTGTCATTGCGGACGTACCACTGGCTCAGATCTTCCGGCTTCATGCGGAAGGGGGCATCGGCCTGGATAAAGACCTTCTTGACGCGGTTACGGTCAATGAAATCGTTGACATAGGCGCCGCCCATGGCTGCCGAGAGTGTGGCGTTGATGTCGGACAGGCTGACACCCATGGCGCCGGCTGCGCCCTGATCGATCTCAAGCTTGAGCTCCGGCGTATCTTCCATGCCATTGGGACGTACGCCCATCAGGCCGGGATTTTGCGACGCCATGCCCAGCACCTGATTACGGGCGTTAAGCAGGGCTTCATGACCCAGTCCGCCGACATCCTTGAGCTGGAGGTCGAAGCCGGAGGAGGTGCCAAGTTCGGTCACCGCCGGCGGCACGATGGCAAAGGCCATTGCATCGCGGTACTGACTGAAGGCGGCCATGGCTCGCCCGGCGACGGCAGGGGCTTTTTCGTCAGCTTTGTGGCGTTTCTCGAAATCCTTCAGGCGCACGAAGGCCATGCCGGCGTTCTGGCCGGGACCGGAGAAGGAGAAGCCGGACACGGTGAAGGCGGATTCGACAGCGGGATCTTTCTTGAAGTGATCGGCGATCTGATCGAGTACGCCCAGGGTCCGTTCCTCGGTGGCGCCCGGCGGTAGCTGGACGATGGTGAAGAGGATGCCCTGGTCTTCATCAGGCAGGAAGGAGGTCGGAATGCGCGTGAACAGCAGCACCATCACGCCGACGATGACGGCGAAGACGGTCATATAACGGGCTGACTGGCCCAGGATCTTTTGCACGATGCCACGATAACCGGTGGCGGCGCGGTCAAAATTGCGGTTGAACCAGCCAAAGAAGCCCTTCTTTTCCTGATGCTCGGCATCCGACGCGCGCAGCAAGGTAGCGCACAAGGCCGGGGTCAGGACCAGGGCGACGACGACGGACAAGGCCATGGCCGAAACGAGGGTGATCGAAAACTGGCGGTAGATGACGCCCTGCGAGCCGCCGAAGAAGGCCATGGGAATGAAAACCGCCGACAGGACGAGGGCGATGCCGATCAGGGCGCCGGTGATTTCATCCATCGACTTGATGGTGGCGGCCAGGGGCGGCAGTTTTTCCTCGTGCATGACACGTTCGACGTTTTCGACGACCACGATGGCGTCATCGACCAGCAACCCGATCGCCAGCACCAATCCAAACAGAGTGAGCGTGTTGATTGAGTAACCGAAAGCCGCCAGCACACCGAAGGTACCGAGCAGAACCACCGGCACGGCGATGGTCGGAATGATGGTGGCGCGCCAGTTTTGCAGGAACAGGAACATGACGAAGAAGACGAGCACGACAGCTTCGATCAGCGTTTTGACGACTTCGTGGATCGACAGGGTGATGAACGGGGTCGTGTCGAACGGCACGACATAGTGGTAGCCCTTGGGGAATTGCTTCGCCAGTTCGTTCATCTTGGCCTTCACCGCATTGGCGGTATCGAGCGCATTGGCGCCGGTGGCCAAGCTGATGGCGACGCCGGTGGCCGGGCGGCCATTGAACTTGGCCGTGCCGCCATATTGCTGGGCGCCCAGTTCGACGCGGGCCACATCTTCCAGATGGACAATGGCGCCTTCGCTGGAATCCTTGACGATGATCTTGCGGAACTGGTCGATATTGGTCAGGCGGGATTGCGCCGTGATGGTGGCGTTGAGCGCTGTGCCCTTGACGGCGGGCAGGCCACCCAGCTGACCAGCGGAAACCTGTGTGTTCTGGGCCCGGATGGCGGCGATTACGTCGGTTGGGGTCAGGCTGTAGCTGGTCAGCTTCGCCGGATCGAGCCAGATGCGCATGGCGTATTGCGCGCCGAAATTCTGGATGGTGCCGACGCCGTCGACGCGGCTTATCTGGTCGACCAGAGTCGAGGACATGTAGTCGCCTAGGTCGGTGTCGCTAACATTCTTGTCGTCGGAATAGAGGCCGATGACCATCAGAAACCCGCTGGACGCCTTGGCGACGGTCAGGCCCTGTTGCTGCACTTCCTGCGGCAGCAGCGGCACCGCCGATTGCAGTTTGTTTTGCACCTGGACCTGGGCGATGTCGGGATCGGTGCCGGCCTTGAAGGTTAGGGTGATGCTGGCTGCACCGCTCGAATCCGAGGTCGAGTTCATGTACAGAAGCCCGTCGATGCCCTTCATCTGCTGTTCGACGATCTGGGTCACCGAATCTTCGACCGTCTTGGCCGAGGCGCCCGGATAGAAGGCGCTGACCGAGACCTGGGGCAAGGCGATCTGCGGATACTGTGCGATCGGCAGGTTGGCGATGGACAACAGGCCGGCCATCATGATGACGATGGCAACCACCCAAGCGAAGATGGGGCGATGAATGAAGAAGCGCGAGATCATGCCATTATCCTTGGGCCCTTATCCGGGGCCGTTATCACAGGGCGGTGTCCTTGCAGGACGGGTTCAGTTGAGCGCGAGCGCCCGTAATTATTTTTCGGCGGCAGCGCCCATGATGGCGGGCTTGACCGGCGCATCGGGACGGACTTTTTGCAGGCCTTCGACGATGACGCGTTCACCGGGCTGGAGGCCGCTCGTCACGAGCCACTTGTCGCCGACCGTTTGTGCCACCTGGATCGGGCGGACGGCAGCCTTGTTGTCCTTCGTCACGACCATGACCATGGCGTTACCCTTCGGATCGCGGGTCACGGCGGGCTGCGGCACCAGTATGCCATTGCTGACCACACCGGAGACGATGCGCGCCTTGGCGTACATGCCCGGCAGCAGGACGCCGTCGGGATTGGGGAAGAGCGCGCGCAGGGTCACCGTGCCGGTAGCCTCGTCGACCGAAACGTCGGAGAATTGCAGTTTGCCTTTCAACGGATAAACCGTGCCGTCCTGCAGGACCATTTCGACATCAGCGGTATCGGCCTGGCCGATGGTGCCCGAAGCCGCGGCGCGTTTCAACGCCATCAGGTCATTCACGGACTGATTGATGTCGAGGTAAACCTGGTCGATATTCTGGATGCTGGCCAGTGCGGTGGCTTGCGACGCCGTGACGAGGGCGCCCGGCGTAACCGACGATTTGCCGATATGGCCGGAAATCGGGGCGATGACCTGGGTATATTGAAGATTTATGCTGGCCGTCTGCAAAGCGGCATTGGCAGAGGCTACCGAAGCCTCGGCCTGCGCCAGAGTGGCCTGCGCATCGTCATTATCCTGCTTGGAAACGGCGTTGATCTTGACTAGTTCGGCATAACGCTCGGCCTTCAGGCGCGCGGTTGTCAGTCCGGCCTTGGCCTGCGCCACGGCCGCCTGGGCGCTGGCGTTCTGGGCCTGGAAAGGGGCTGAATCGATCTGATAAAGCGACTGGCCTTGCTTGACGTAACCGCCTTCGGTGAAGAGGCGCGACTTGATGATGCCGCCAACCTGCGGACGGACTTCCGACTCCAGATAAGCCGAGGTGCGCCCCGACAGCTCGGCGGTCAGGTTGACCGGCTCGGTATTGACCACCACCACGCCGACATCGGCCGCGCCACCCATGGACATACCGGCAGGCTTCTTGCCGCAGGCCGTGACGCCGAGGCTGATCGCCAGCAAAATCGCCATCGGTGCGGCGCTGGTTTTCAGGAAGGAAAAGGGCGATTTCATGCGGAAAGTCTCCGGTGTGGGCGGGCTTTGGATTGCAATGCAACAGGTACGCAAAATGGATAGTGCACCGCAGACTAACAAATAAGCGTCAGCATGGCTGCTCATATATTGAGAATGAACGATCATTCTCATTTTATCTGGCAGTAAGCGGCTTTTGGGTGTATGTCAATTGCATCACCACATTAAAAAACGGTTATATCCCTGTGGTGGCAAGGATTTCGCGTAACGCATGAGTAACCCTGTTACAGAAAAGAATGCCGGTCCCAAGCCTCGCCTGGGCCGCGAGGAACGTCAGCAGCATATTCTTAATGCGGCCTTGCGCTGTGTCCGGCGTTCCGGTTTCCACGGTGCCAGCATGTCCGACATTGCTGCGGAAGCGAAGATGAGCGTGGGTGTTATCTATCGCTATTTCGCCAACAAGGAAGCGATTGTGGAGGCTATCGTCGCCAGTGATCTGGCGGAAATGCGCGCCATGTTCGCCGAATGGGAAGTCGTGCCGGATGAGGCCCTGCTTGATACCTTGCTCGATACCCTTGAGCGGGCCGTCGAGCACAAATACACGCGGGATAATGCCGGTCTGGCACTGGAAGTCCTGGCTGAGGCCGCGCGCAATCCACGCGTGGCGGATATAGTCGAAAGAGCCGATGCGCAGGAACGTGATCTGGGACGCAGCCTGTGCGGTCGGATATCGCCGGGCCGCGATCCGGTCCTGCTTGCCGCCCGCGGCGAAATTATCAGCATGATTTTCGACGGGATGATGATCCGGGCGATTTCCAACCCGGAAGTCGATCGCAAGGTGCTTCTGGCGGCTCTGCGTCAGGTCATGGCCGTGTTGTTCACTCTGCCTGATCAGCCAGTGCCGGAATTTACGTAAACGAACCTATTTTATCCGGTCATAAATCTTCAGCGTGAAGTCGTGATCGTCGTTTTCCGTCCTGGCGAACGACTCTTCCGAAGTCACTCGCCACACCGCCGGATCGATGGCGGGAAAATGCGCGTCACCCTCGACATCGGCGTGAACGTGGCTGACATAAAGACGGTCAGCCTTGACCAGGGTCTGCTCGTAGACATTGGCGCCGCCAATAACACAGACCTCGTCCGCACCATCATCGGCCGCGTGTTCACGGGCGATGTCGAGCGCTTCCATCAGGCTGGTGCAGATGATGCCGCCCTCGGCCTCCATCTTCGGATCACGGCTGAGGATGATATTCAGCCGGCCGGGCAAGGGCTTCTTCGGCAGCGAATCCCAGGTGGTCGAGCCCATGATGATCGGTTTGAACTGGGTGATTTCCTTGAAACGCCTGAGGTCGGAACGCAGATGCCACGGTAAACCACCGTCACGGCCGATCACGCCGTTGTCGCTCATGGCAACGACCAAAGCCAGTCTTACCTTTTGCATCAGACGGCCACCTTGGCCTTGAGCGCGCCGTGCGATTGGTAGTCCTCAATGGCGAAATCGGCATAGTCGAAGCCGAACAGGTCTGTTTTCGGCGCCATCACCAGTTTCGGGAAATCAAACGGTGTGCGTTCCAACTGCGTCTTCGCCTGTTCCATATGGTTGGTATAGAGGTGGACATCGCCGAAGCTATGGACGAAATCGCCGGCTTCCAGACCGACCGCCTGCGCCACCATATGGGTCAGCAGGGCATAGGAGGCGATATTGAATGGCACGCCCAAAAAGATATCCGCCGAGCGCTGGTAAAGCTGGCAGGACAATTTGCCGTCAGCGACAAAGAACTGGAACAGACAATGACACGGCGGCAAGGCCATGTCATCGACCTCGGCCGGGTTCCAGGCGGAGATGACATGGCGGCGTGACCAGGGATTGGTCTTCAGGTTCTCGATGAGATTTTTCATCTGGTCGATGATGCGGCCATCCGGCGCGGCCCAAGACCGCCACTGTTTGCCATAAACAGGCCCGAGATCGCCATTTTCATCGGCCCATTCGTCCCAGATGGTGATGCCGTGATCGTGCAGGTATTTGACATTGGTGTCGCCGCGCAGGAACCACAGCAGCTCGACCGCGATCGACTTGAAATGCACCTTTTTGGTGGTCAGCAGCGGAAAGCCCTTCGACAGATCGAAGCGGATTTGTCGGCCGAAAAGCCCAAGCGTACCAGTGCCGGTCCGGTCCGAACGTGCCACGCCATTATCCATGATATCACGGACAAGGTTCAGATACTGATATTCGGGGTGATCAAACATGCGCGGTACTTTATAGAAGGGACGATTCTGACGTCAGTATAGCCGAGGTGCGCCGCCATGTCCTTACCCGTTTATCACGATCGTGACTGTGACCTGTCGGTTGTCCGTGCCTCGAAGGTGCTGGTGATCGGCTACGGCTCGCAAGGCCGCACACAGGCGCTGAACGCCCGCGATTCCGGCGTGACGCAGATCAAGGTGGCGCTGAAACCGGAGTCGAAAACCCGCGCTAAAGCCGAAGCGGATGGCTTCGAAGTGGTCACCGTGGCCGAAGGCGTGCAATGGGCCGATATACTGGTCATCCTCACCTCGGACGAGGCGCACCAGAAACTGTTTGTAGATGAAATAAACCCATATTTACGTCCAGGGCTTGCCCTGGTTTTTGCGCACGGCCTGTCGTGCAATTTCGGTCTGGTGACGCCGCCGGCCGATGTCGACGTGCTACTGGTTTCGCCCAAGGGTATTGGGCCGCGCATCCGTGATATCTATGTGGCCGGCGAGGGGGTCTTTTGCCTGTTCGCCGTTCAGCAGGACGCCACCGGCAAGGCGAAAGCGCTGGGGCTGTCGTTTGCTGCCGCATTGGGTTGCGGCCGCAAGGGCATTCTGGAAACCACCATGAAGGACGAGTGCGAAAGCGACCTGTTCGGCGAGCAGGTGGTGCTGTGCGGGGGGACGCGCAATCTGGTGACGGACGGTTTCCAGACCCTGGTCGATGCCGGTTATCCGCCGGAGGTGGCGTGGTTCGAAACCTGTTACGAATTGAAGCTGGTGGTCGATCTGTTGTGGGAACTCGGCATGTCAGGCGGCTTCGAGAAGATCAGCAATACGGCGGAATATGGCGCCTACCTGACCGGCCCGCGTATCATCAATGACATCAGCAAACAGGCCATGCAGGACGTGTTGAAGGACGTGCAGTCAGGTGACTTCGTCCGCCAGTTGATGCGCGATTACAATGCCGGCAGTCCGGATCTGCTCGGCCGCCGCACTGCCCTGAAAGGCAATCTTCTTGACCAGACCAAGGGCTATCTCGATGGCGTGGCGAAGGCCGCAAACGACACCTGAAACAGGCATCAGCCGCGTCAGCCGTAGCGTCCAATCGACAGATCGGTGGTTTCGATCTCCGGCCTGATGCCGCTGATCATATCGGATAGCACGCGCGCCGAGCCGCACGACATCGTCCAGCCGAGTGTGCCGTGGCCGGTATTGAGCCAGAAATTGTCATAGCGCGTGCGGCCGATGACCGGCGTGCCATCCGGCGTCATCGGGCGCAGGCCGGACCAGAACTTCGCCTGCGACTGATCACCGGCGCCGCCGAACAGATCCTCGACCGAATGGGTTAAGGTAGCCTGACGCGCAGGCGGCAGATCGGTGCTGAAACGGGCAATTTCTGCCATGCCGCCGATGCGGATACGATCGCCGAGCCGGGTAATCGCCACCTTGTAGGTCTCGTCCATCACAGTTGAAACCGGCGCGCGAGCCTCATTGATGATGGGCACCGTAATCGAATAGCCCTTGACCGGGTAGACCGGCAGAGCAAGGCCCAGGGGCTTCACGAGTTTTGGCGTATAGCTGCCAAGCGCGCCGATAAAGATATCGGCTGCATAATCGCCATGGCTAGTTTCGACGGCTATGACGCGCTGACCTTCGTGGCGCAGTCGCCGGATATCGGTATTGTAGACTAATTTGACACCAAGAGCTTCCGCACGTTCGGCAAGCGAAACGGTGAACTTGTAACAGTCTCCGGTTTCGTCATTGGGCAGGCGCAGGCCGCCGACAATCCTGCTGGCGTCGATGCCTGGCTCGGTCCGGGCGCAGCCGGCAGCATCAAGGATTTCAAACGGCACCCCGCCGGCCTTCAGCACTTCGACATCCTTGCCGATATTATCGATCTGCTGTTGCTTGCGGAAGACTTCCAGCGTGCCTTGCGTGCGCTGGTCATACTGGATGCCGGTCTCGGCGCGCAGGGTGATCAGGCAGTCGCGCGAATATTCGGCGATGCGCACCATGCGACCCTTGTTACGCGCATAACGGGCTTTCGTGCAATTGCGCAGCATGGAAAGCATCCAGCGCACCGTGGCCGGATCGATGGTCGGGCGCACGATCAGCGGGGCATGTTCCATGAACAGCCACTTCAGCGCTTTTTGCGGAATGCCGGGCGCGGCCCATGGCGATGAATAGCCGGGCGATACTTCGCCGGCATTGGCGAAGCTGGTTTCCAGCGCGGCGCCGGACTGGCGATCAAGCACGGTGACTTCATGGCCAGCCTTGGCCAGATACCAGGCCGTGGTGACGCCGATCACCCCGGCGCCAAGAATGACGATCCTCATCGGGCCCCCAAATATTCGCGGTAAAAGCGGCGACCCAGCGTCGTCAGAATTTCGTAGGAGATGGTGCCGGCATCGGCGGCAATGGCGTCGATCGACTGGTGCGGGCCGATCAGTTCGACAAAAGTGCCGGTGGGCAGGTCATGGGGCAGGGCGCTGATATCGAGCATCAGGCTGTCCATAGAGATGCGGCCGACGATGGGCAGGCGGATATCGCCGAACCACGCCGCGCCACCCGGACTTAACCGCCGAGGCAGGCCATCGGCATAACCGGCGGCAATGGTGGCCAGCCGCATGTCGCGTTCGGCGACATAGGTGCCGCCGTAACCGATTTGCGTGCCAGCGGGTACGGCTCGCGTCTGGATGACCGCCACATGCAGGCTGATGACTGACTGCATCGGGTTCGGAACGACATCGTTAGGGGCGCCGCCGTAAAGCGCGACGCCGGGACGTGTCAGGTATTGCAGGAATTCGTCGCCAATGAACAGGCCGCCCGAATTGGCGAAGCTGACGGGCACACCCGGAAACAACACACTGACTTCGCGCATATGCGTCAATTGATTGACATTGGCGGGGTTGTCCGGCGTATCGGCGCAAGCCAGATGGCTCATGATGAAGCGAACATCGAGCGAGGATAGTGCGTCAGGCGAAGCGGCGAGAGCATGCGTCTCTTCGGGGGAAAGGCCCAGCCGCGCCATGCCGGTATCAAACTGCACGACGGCGGGCAGACGCACACCGTGCGTTTTCGCCACATCACGCCAGCGGGCGATCTGCTGAGGCGAATTGAGTACGGGAATGATACTTTGCTCGGCGCAGGTCGTTTCACAGCCTTCCGGCAGGCCGTTGAGAACATACAGTGCGGCATCGCCCGGCAGGTGCGGTCGCAGTTCAAACGCTTCCCGCGCCTGGGCGACAAAGAAATGCCGGCAACCGGCAGAATATAAAGCGGCCGATACCTGAATGGCGCCTAGTCCGTAGGCGTCGGCCTTGACCACGGCACCCGTCAGGGCTTTACCGGCCAGCGTTGACAAATGCCGGTAGTTGGCAGTCAAGGCCGTCAGGTCGATGGTGAGGTAACCGCCTGTCCCTGCGGTAAGGGCGCGCGATCCGATTGAGGTCTGCATGGTGGATAATCCGGTAGAGCGGTATTATGGACAGCCTATGCCAGAGGTGACGGGATGTGCTGCCGGACTATCGGCGAAACTGCGAAAACGGTGCAGCGTTCTCGAAAATTTACCGAAAACGGCGCAAAAATCTTGCATATTCAATATTACATTTCGTTCCGCAACGGTAAGAGGCACGGTCATTGCCTCTCTTCAATACTCGCACTTGTCCTTTTGCATGCTATCAATTTGTGGACCACATTTGCCGCGACCAGGCCTTCTGGCTGTTAATTCAGACCGGTAATATCGGTCGCATCATCCAGTATGACCGGTTTGCCATCGGCCGCCGTGATGCTGGTATTGGTGAAATGGATGCCACGTGCGTGAGTGATTGATCCTGCCGTACCAGCTGTAATGCGGATATGGTCCAGCTGGAAATCCTCAGCCTTTGCATCGGGATAAGCATCAAAGAGTACGGCTGTCTTCGTATCGCTCGCGGTCAGATTGCTAATCCGGATATCGCGATAATGCGGCAGGCCCAGATCGTGGGGCACCGGCGTGGCCAACACCTTCCACACCGCCGGCACATCGGTCAGGCCTTCAGGGATAGTGGCGTAGGAATAGGCTGGATTCCAGTTCAGATCGACACGGATGGCCGTATCGACCCCCTTCACATCGATATCGTGGATGTTGATATTCGAGACGGTTCCGCCGCGCGTATGGGCGGATTTCAGCAGGATGCCATTGAACGTCGGGCCAACCACGGTCAGGCCATAGACCTCGACATCGTGGATTCCGCCCGAGGTTTCCGAACCAAAGGCGACGCCGGCGGCGCCTGAGCGAATAATCGAGTTGCGCACCACCACATTATAGGTCGGGCGATTGACGCGCAGGCCGTCGGAATCGCGGCCGGATTTGAGCACGATATCGTCGTCATGATTGTCGATATCGGCATTCTCGACAATAACGTCATGCGAGGAATCGATATCGACGCCATCGGTCGAGGGGCCGAGGCCATCGACATTATTACGCACCTTGATGCCGGAAATCTTCACATTGTCGGAATAGGTGACTTGCAGTGTCCAAAAGCCCGAGCGCGTCAGGTTCAGGGCATTATCGATGCTGCCATTGCCGATTTCAATCCGGCTGGCCTCATAAACGAGGAACAGACGCGGCCGCTCGGCGTCATAGTCCGAGGCCCAGCGCAAACCCTTGGGTGTATAGTCCTTGCGCAGGGCCCAGTAGCTGTCCCAGAACATCTTGCCGTTGCCATCGAGCACGCCATCGCCATACACCTTGACGTCGGTTTCCTTGTAGATATTGAGCAGGGCCACCGGCCATGTCATCTCGATCCCAGCCACACGCGAAGGCAGGCGCGGATAAGCCTTGATGTCCTGTGCGCCGGTCAGGGTCACGCCCTTGTCCAGTCGCAAGGCCATATGGGATTTTAGGAACAGGGCGCCGGTCAGATAGGTGCCGGGCTTCAGAACCAGCGTGCCGTGTTTGGCAGCGGTGGCGTCAATGGCCGCCTGAAGCGCCTGCGTGTCATTGGTCGTGCCGTCGCCCTTTGCGCCAAAGGCCTCGGCATTAATGACGGTCCCGGTCAGGCCTTGGGGAGCCGTTGGATTGACTTCAGCATGTGCAGCGACCGGCAGGGCAAGGACTAGAGCGGCAAGACAGATAACGGATTTCATTGGGATGCCTTTGCAATTAAGGGGTTGTCGGTTCGGAAGGGCACGGCTGGTAAGCCCGCTCCGTTTATCAGGTTTGGCTGGGCGGCTTCGTCCCAGCCAAAACGCACAGCCACAGGTTCAGGGACCTGCGGGCTATTCACCAGAATATGGTCGCCTTCGATTATCGCTTTCGCCGGATAAAACTGATCATCTGCGCCCGCAATAGTAAACCAGTTCAACGGCTTGCCGTCACGGGCGACCAGGCCGTCGGCATAGTCAAAGCTCAGATTGGCGACCCCGGCCGCAACTGCCATGGTCCTGAATATCGGACCGGAGACCGTAATCCCCGTCTGTGCGTAATCTTTCGCCAATGCCCAATTGGCCAGGCGTTCACCAACGGCCTTCTTGTTACGTGGATGGATATCCAGCAGGTCATCGGCCAGGTCGGTTGTTACCACGATGCCGGTTTGCGGCAGTTTCAGCGCCGCCGTTTGGGCTTCCCACAGGCGTGCCCCTGATTCCGAGCTGACAATCGTGCCCGGATATTTCAGGTGATAAAGAAAAGGAGCCACCTGCACATAATAGATCGGGAAATCTCGCTGCCATTCTTTCCGCCAGCCGGTGATCAGCGCCGTCATCTTGTCAAGATAACGATCACCGTCATTGACATCGATAGTATTGGATTCGCCCTGATACCAGATGACGCCTTTGATGGCGAAAGGCACTAAAGGTTTGATCTGGCCATTATACAGGGTAGACAGGGCCGTGCCCTCGACCTTTGCCCCCACCGGAGCGTCAGCAAAGTTTTTCAATGTCGGTACGGCAGCGAAACCCGAACGGGGCGTCCATAGTTCTATGCGCGTACCTCCCCAGGTGGAATCAATCATGCCAACCGGTGTTTTCAATGTGGTCAGCAATTTGCGTCCGAAAAAATAACCGACGGCGGAAAACTTGATCTTATCAATGGTTGATGGATCGCAGACGACCCATGATCCCGCCACATCTTCGGCCGGCGTGTCAGCGCGTGCATGCGCCACCTTGAACAGGCGCAGGCCCGGCCAAGTCGCTGCCGCTATTTCGGCATCGGCGTTGAGAGTGGGTTTTTGGCCGCGCTGTTCGCCCAGTGGCTTTTCCATATTGGATTGGCCGGACGCCAGCCAGACCTCACCAATCAGGATGTCATTGACATTCAGGGTGTTTTTCGCACCCTTGACTGTCATCTGTTTGGGTACTTGATCGTCTCCGGGCGCCACGGTCAGGGGCGCCAGATCGACCCGCCAATGACCTGTGGCGTCGGTCCTGACGCGTTTGGTCTGTTTTTCGAAATGGACTGTGACGCGTTCACCCGGATCGGCCCAACCCCAGACGGGTATGGTCTGCCCCGCCTGCAATACCATATGGTCGGAAATGATGTGTGGCAGGCGGACATCGGCCAGGGCAACCGTTGGCAGACATACCGACAAGATCAGCAGCAGGCGAAGCCTCATTGCGGGGTCTCCAGAGTCACAGTGTGCAGCAGGCCAGACGGCAAAGGCTTCAGATCCTTCATGCCCTGGGCGTTGAAGCGTTCGCCGAATTTGGCGGTCAGGGCGCTGTAATCCACAGGGGGACGCCCGGCCAATGCATTGATCGCCGTATTGCTGACGCGGATTTCCAAGGTGTTAGCCCCGGCATGGACAAGCCCTTTCAGGCTCAGGGTAAAGGGCGGCGCCCAGACAGAACCGGCGCGCTTGCCATTGACGTAGACAATGGCTGCATCGCGCACCGGCGCATCCAGCCGCGCGCTGGTGCCCATCTGGCGTGGGCCTTGCGCGGGCAGAGGCGTGCCTTCGCCGAAATTGAGCACCACCTGACCCGCTTTGATCTGTGATCTGGTCAGAGGCAGTGTGCGACGATAGGTGGCCGTGCCCGAAAAGTGCTGCGTCCTGGGATCATCGGCCCATGAAGTGAAAGCGGTCAGCGGCTGCGGCGCATCCCCGAAGTTCACGGTCCAGCCGGTCGAAAGATCGCTGGTCAGCGCTTTTACGGGCGGTGCATCGCTCGCAACCGCTTTTGCCGCGGCACCAAACACAAATACCCGTGATTCATAGGGTGCCAGTGTCACCGGCGTGCCGGGGCTGAAGCTGTGTGCCGCTCCGGTGCGCGGTTCCCACCACTGACCACGGGCGGTTTCAGCGCGGAAACGCAGGGAGGCTGTCACGGGCATATTGCCGGTATTGGCGACAAAATAGAGATCGCCGTCTTTCAGTTTTCTATGCACAAAACCCAGTTGCGCCGGGTGGCCGGTCAGATCCGGCGCGAGCCGCGCTTTCAGTGTCTGGCCCAGCGAGGCCTCGTCTGTTACCTCGATAACGATGCCGCCGGTTTTCTGGAAGTTCGCAATCGCCTGCCGGGTCTGGTCATCCAGACGCGTCACATGGGGCAGGATCAGCACCTTGTAATTTATGCCCTTGGCGCGGATCGCCGCCGCATCGGTATAATCGAAGCTGTAGCCACTATCCACGATCTGTGCCGTCAGGGCTTCCGTTACAAAGCGATTCATCTGGCCGTTTACGGTCGCCTGACCGGGCTTGATGGCGGCCATGGCGTCATCTTCGGGCAGTAGAATAGCCACGTCGGCAACGTTTTCGCCTTGGCGCAGCAGGTAGCTCATGCGTTGCAGATAGGCCGTCACGTCGGGCATGACGCCCCACCACGGATTATGGTCATTGAAAACTGCGGCTGCGTAAAAGGCCCAGCCAGGCTCGGGCACGGACGGCGGTGAATAGGGCCAGCCGTGGGCGATGAACTGATTGACGCCTTCGAGCAGAAGCGTATCGGCCTCGGCTTTGATATCCAATGGCGTGGCGCGGAAGGCTCCGCCATGCAGCCAGGTCCAGCTTTCGGCGGAGGTGACCGGATTGCCATAGATATGGTTGGCCGAACTGGCCCAGCGCGTGGCGGTAAAGGCGCGCCAATTGGGCTGCTCGCCTTCGGGCAAGGTCACCAGCCGGTTCGATGACAGGGTCACCGGCGGAAAGCCGTAGGTCTGCGAGCGGAATTTCGTGCCGTGCGCCTTTGCCCAGTCATTGATCGGTGTCAGGTAGCGGCCTTCGGTCAGTTCAGACAGGGTCAGGGCCCAGTCGTGACGAATATCCGGGCTTTGCGGCGCGTCGTAAAACAGATCAAGCAGGTGCGGCGTCAGATCATAACCCCGGCGTTTCTGGAATTCGACAAGCAGATCATCGGTCCAGTCGGCGCCGTAAACCTCCAGGCTGTCGCTGAATACCGAATAGGGCGGATGGTCGCCAAAGGCCGTCATCAGGCGGTCGGCGACCACATGCAGATGATGTTGAACCGCATCGGCGCTCATATGATCCAGCACATAGCCTTCGCCGCCAACGCCGGCACGCTTGACCTGCTGACCGGTCGGGGTTTGCATAACCAGCAGCAGAGTGCGGTCGTGGTCGGCAGAGACTATGGCGATGTGATCAGCTACCGCCACCGTTACGGCGGTTTTCGGATTGTCACCTTGCGTCACAAAAGCGGCCACGCGATGCTGACCGGCGCTTAGGGGGGGCAGATCAACCGTCTCAGCCTGCGCCGGGATGGCGACCTTGACTAACCTGATCTGGTTCGAGGCCTCTTCGACACCAATATGCGGCCCGCCATAGGGCCAGCCTGAACCGAGGGTGATATCAACCCGCATCCCTTCTGCCCGCCCGGTCTCATTGGCCAGATGCACGGCATGCAGGAAGTCATCCGACAGATAGGGCAGGTTCCGAATGCCGTTGGCAGGATCATCCAGCGACAGAGGGTAAACCGGCTGGATTTCAAATCCACCAAAGCCGCCGGCATGCATGGCTTTGATTTCGCGCACAATTTCAGCATCCGTCACCGCCGGGCCAAACCACCACCAGCGGACCATCGGCCGCGCATCGGCCGACGGATGCACGAATCCTTCAGTTAAGGTTTCAGCATGGGCCTGACCGCCCAGTAACAAAGCCGCCGCCAGATACAGCGCCTTCATTTCACATCAATCCGTGTGCGGGTTGGAGCGGAAGCCGGGCTAACAAATATAAGTGTTGTTATGGCTGGCAGGAAAAGTCGCAAAGTCGTATTCATTTTCAAGTTTCCACCCATAGCGATCATTATTGATCTTTTGTGCGCAAAATTATGCCTTCTGCCGCTCCTATGCAAGTTAAAAAAGGCTGTACTTGCCAAGATCATTGGCGAGTGACTATAATTATAATCAATATCGACTAACTAAGATCAAATTTGATCGTTCTCACAGGAACCCCCTATGAAATACCTGCGCCTTTTGACCGCCACGGCGATTTTGCTGGCCACGGCCTTTTCGGCCCATGCCACGGTCGGCCAGGTTTACCCGTCGGAAAAGACCGTGGTCACCGATAGGGTCACTGGTCATAAGCTGATCCTGCTGACCAACGGCACGGTCAGCGATGCTAAGATGTATCAGACCGACCAGCAGTGGGCTTTTGACGGCAAGCATATCATCTTCCGCTCCGGCAGCCGCTCGCCTGACGGTCACGGCCAGATATTTTCGATCGACGAGGCCAGCGGCGAGATTGTGCAACTGACCGATGGTCCCGGCGTCTATCTGACCAGTATCATGGTTTCGCGCACGTCAAACCGCGTCTATTACCTGCGCAAGAGCGACGATAACCGCCTGCGTCTGAGTGCCATTGACCTGACAGCTCTGCTGACAGACGCAGCCGTGCACAAGGTTTCGCCCAAGGGGTACGACAGCCTGATCGCCACTCTGCCGGCCGGTTTTATCCTGGCGGGCGGCTTCACTATCGATGCCGATGGCAAGACGGCCTATCTCGGCTTCGATCAAGTTGAGGCTCCGCCGCGGCCGCAAGGACAGCCCGTGCCGCAGGTACCGGGTGGACTGATGGCGCTCGACTTGGCTACCGGCCAGACCCATGTGGTCGTGAAAACCGATTTCCGTGTCGGCCATGTTCAGGCCAATCCGCTGAAGCCGGGCGAAATTCTTTATTGCAATGAGACCGGCGGTGACGCCCCGATCCGGATGTGGGTAGTCAATGCCGATGGCACGAATAATCGTCCGGTCTATAACGAAGGCCCTGACGACTGGGTGACGCACGAACAATATGCCGATGCTGACCACATCATTTTCAATCTGATGGGCCATACGACGAAGCTGCGCCAGAAACCTTCGGGTATCATGGTGGTCAGTCTGCGCGATGGCACCATGGAGAATCTGGGCCAGGTGGCGATCGATGCCCCCGCGCCGGTCAATATGCCGCGCACTCAGCCCAACAGCTACTGGCACAATGGGGTCACCTATGACGGCAAGTGGGTGGCCGGGGATGATTTCGACGGTAATCTCTGGTTGATCGACCGCAAAAGCGGCGGTCGCACCCTATTGACGACCGGCCACTGGATGAAGCCTGACCACATCCATCCGAGTTTCAGCGCGGATGGTTCACGCATCCTTATCCAGTCGGGGATGCTGACCGGGGGCAAGAAGCTGTCGCTGATAATCGTGCCCCTGAATTAGCGGCGATAAGCCGCTATTCGAAAGGGATGGCATGCTCTATATTCGCGCCATCGCAAAGGAGCCTTCAGATGCAAACACGTAAACTCGGTAATCAGGGGCTTGAGGTTTCGGCACTCGGTTTCGGTTGCATGGGGCTTAATGCTTCCTACGGTACGCCGGGCGATCACGCGGAGAATGTGAAACTGCTGCGTACTGCCGTTGACCTGGGCGTTACCTTCTTCGATACCGCCGAAGTCTATGGGCCCTTCATTAATGAGGAACTGGTCGGTGAGGCCCTGTCTCCCGTGCGCGAAAATGTCGTCATCGCCACCAAGTTCGGCTTCAACGTTGGCGGGCAGGGACTGGACAGCCGGCCTGAACATATCCGCGCCGTAGCCGAGGCGTCGCTGACGCGTCTGAAAACCGATGTCATTGACCTTTTCTACCAGCACCGCGTCGATCCCGCCGTGCCGATTGAAGACGTTGCCGGTACGATCAGAGACCTGATAGCCGAAGGCAAGGTCAAGTATTTCGGCCTGTCTGAAGCCAGTCCGCAAACTATCCGTCGCGCCCATGCCGTCCACCCGGTTACAGCTCTGCAAAGCGAATATTCAGTCTGGTTCCGTGAACCGGAAACTGAAATTCTGCCAACCCTGGCAGAGCTGCAGATCGGGCTTGTGCCGTTCAGTCCGCTCGGCCGGGGCTTTCTGACGGGGAAGATGGATGAGCACACCACTTTCGTCGATGGCGATTTCCGCAAGGCCCTGCCGCGTTTCAGCCCTGAAGCCCTGAAGGCCAATCGCGTCATGGTCGATCTGCTGAGCGATATTGGTCGACAAAAGAATGCCGCACCGGCGCAGATCGCCTTGGCCTGGCTGCTGGCGCAAAAGCCATGGATCGTGCCGATCCCTGGCACGACCAAGCTGCATCGTCTGGAAGAAAACCTCGGCGCTGTAAATGTGGTCCTGACGTCAGCGGACCTGACGCAGATCGAAGCGGCCGCCGCAAGCATCGAAATCTACGGCAATCGCTATAATGATGCGCTTGAAGCTCTGGTGGAACGCTAACCGCAACCCCATCTGCGAAGCATTGTTGAAATCCTCACGCATCTGACTTCTACGCTTGCGGACCTCCTGTCAATTCGCTGCGTTGTCTTCGCCATGAGTCAGCCGGAGGACGTTGATATCAACGAAATCCTGTTCCGGCCGACGTTGCAGGAATACTAAACCCGAATGCCAGATGCAACCTTCCGGGCTGCACTTATTTTGGCTTATGCGGCAGGCGTGGCTTTGGTGGCGGCCTTCTGTTCGACAATAAAGGCGCTCATCTGTTCTTCCAGCGTCGGCAGGGGTACTGAGCCCAGTTCGAGGATTTTGTCGTGGAAGGTGCGCGGATCGAACCGGTCGCCCAGTTCGGCCTGCGCCTTGGCGCGCAGGTTGCGGATCGATAGTTCGCCGAGCTTGTAGGCCAGGGCCTGTCCGGGCCAGGCGATGTAACGATCGACCTCGTTGACGATGTCGTCGTGCGCCAGGGCCGTGTTTTCCGACAGGTAGTCGATGGCCTGCTGGCGAGTCCAGCCGTAATGGTGGATGCCGGTATCGATCACCAGACGGGCAGCCCGCCACATCTCAAACGTCTCGCGGCCAAACTCCTCATAGGGCGTGTCATACATACCCATGACGGTGCCGAGCCATTCGCAGTAGAGCGCCCAGCCTTCTCCCCAGGCAGAGAAGCCGCCACCACGGCGGAAGGGCGCGAGCGCGGGCGCTTCCAGCGACAAGGCTGCCTGGAAGCTGTGACCGGGTTCGCATTCGTGCAGGGTCAGGGCCGTCAGGTTATAGAGCGGCCGTGAGGGCAGGTTATAGGTGTTCATCAGGCAACTATCGAGACCGCCGCGGCCCGAGGTATAGATCGGGGCCACATTGTCCGGCACCGGCAGGATGGTGAAGCGGTAGCGCGGCAGCAGGTTGAACTGATCCTTCAGCTTGCCGTCAACGCGTTTGGCAACATAGGATGAGAAGGCCAGGAGTTCATGCGGTGTCTTGGGATAGAATTGCGGATCGGTGCGCAGGAAAACCAGGAATTCGGGGAAGGTGCCCTTGAAGCCGGACGCCTTCATGGTGGCTTCCATGTCGGCGCGTATGCGCGCCACTTCCTTGAGGCCGATCTGGTGAATCTCTTCGGCCGTAAGCGTCGTGGTGGTGAATTCCTCGATGCGGGCCTGATAGTAGGCCTTGCCGTCCGGCAGGGATTCAGCCGCGATATTCTCGCGCGCCCCTGGCTGATACTGCTTTACGAAGAAGGTGTGGAACTTGACATAGGCCGGCGCCACCGCATCGCGGATCACGGCTTGCGCCTCGGCTTTCAGTTGCGCCTGTTCGGCGGCCGGAATGCTGTCCGGCATCTTCGCGAAAACCTCATAGAGCGGGTTGGTCGTATCGGCGGCCATGTAGGGTTCGATGGTCTTTTCGCGGCCGAGGGTCGATACCTTCGGGACCGTGAAGTCCCGCTTCAAACCGGCCTTCATATTGACGGTCTGTTCGTCGAAATAACGCGGCACATCCTTCAGACGGCTCAGATACTTGCGGTATTCCTCGGCGGTGCGGAATGGCGCGCGCGGGTTGAGGGTCCAGAAGAAGGTGTCGCTGTTGAACGGCGCTTCGTAGGTCTTATAACGGGCATTATCAGCCATCGCCTGAATTTGGGCGCGGAAAACCTCGGCATTGACCTTCTCGGTGACCGATAACTGGTCAAACGGCACCTTGGCCAGTTCGGCGAGCGTCTTGTCCCAGTAGGCCAGCCGGCGTGCATAGGTTTCCGCCGTTACGGATGGCAGCTTGTCGGCATTCATGCCGCGTCCGCCGTCAGGGGAAAGTCCCATCTCTTTCTGACGCCATTGCCATTCGGCAGTATAGATCGCCACCACGCGTTGATCGGCTGTTTGCTGGACCTGGACCGTGGGGGTGGTTGTTTGCGCCATGACGGAAGGTCCGCAGAGCAAGGCGGCACCTATGCAAAGGCCAGAAAGGAAACCGTGCTGCTTCGTCATGTGCCTACCCTTGAGTATAATAGTTGTAAAATTTGTATACAATATACAAACGCTGTCAACGCATCTTAAAGGGGTGACTGATGGAAATATTTATCTTAAGCGCGCACGGGTTCCGGCAAATCTGTCTGGTAATGGCCCTGTTGCGACAGATAGCCAATGATGTCCTCAGCCGGCATAGGCTTGCCAAAGAGATAGCCCTGAACCTGGGTGGCGCCAACCGAACGGATTTCGCGCAGTTCCTCCGGTGTTTCCACACCTTCGACAACGTGTTCCATGCCCAGATTGCTGGCCAGTTCGATCATGGATTTGATGATCTTTTTCGCGTTATCGTTTTGGTCCAGCCCTAGTACAAATGACCGGTCGATCTTCACCGTATTGACCTTGATGCGGTTCAGATAGCTGAAGTTCGTATAACCGGAGCCGAAATCGTCCAGGGCGATGCGGCAACCCATTTCGCTCAGACGCAGGGTGGTTTTCAGGGCCTGTGCAAAATCGGTCAGCATCGCCGTCTCGGTAATTTCGAACTCGATCCGTTTGGCATCGACACCGGACGCGAGAACGACTTCGAGTATCCTGTCTACCGATTTCGGCGACAGGAGATCTCGCGCCGACAGATTGAATGAAATGCGGATATCTTCCGGCCACAGACGGGCGGCTTCGAGCGCTTTCTTAAGCAGTGTCGGCGTCAGGCTGGTGATGAGACCGGAACGTTCGGCGGCGCGAATAAACACATCGGGCGGGACGCGGCCGAGCTTTTCGCTGTGCCAGCGCGCCAGGGCCTCGAAACCGACGACGCGATTCTGGCTGACGTCATATTGCGGCTGGAAGGCAAGGGTGAGTTCCTTTTCGCCATCTATGCCGCGCAGGGCCTGTTCAACCGCTTTCGTTGACCGGATAAGCTCTTCATGGCCCCGGTCGAACAGCACGGCAATCCCGCGGCTGCGTTCCTTGGCCTCGTAAAGGGCATAATCGGATCGCTCAAGCAAACGGGACGCGTTGTCGTCATCGGCGTTGCGTTCGGTAAACCCTGCGGAAGCAGACAGATAGGCCGTCTCGTGGTTCAGATCATACGGCTCGGCCAAGGCAGCACAAATCGCGTCTCCCAGCGCACGCAGGCCTGACTCGTCCAGACCCGGCAGGATCATGGCGAATTCGTCGCCGCCCAGACGGGCGACGATTGACCGGTTGCCGCAGATTTTACTCAGGCGTTTCGATACTTCGATCAGGACTTGATCACCGACGTTATGACCATAGATATCATTGATGGGTTTGAAGCCGTCGAGGTCGATCAGACCCAGATAGAAGGCGGCGCCTTGTGTCAGGTGATCATCCAGGGCCTTGAGGAAGGCCCGGCGATTGGGCAGGCTGGTAAGAGCATCAAATGCGGCAAGCGACATGGCCTGATCACGATTCAGGTCGGAGTCGATCTTCGCCTTGACGGCCCTCAGCATGGCCGACCGCGTGACCGTGGACAGGCCGACCGCGACCACCATGCTGGCGAAGGCGACCCAGCAGCAATTGGTGAACTGGCCGCGATCCAACCACCAACTGGCCATAAGCATGCCCGTGATCGATGCCAATGATGTCGTGTAGACGACGCGCGGGCGTACGCCGGAAACGGCAAACGCCGGCACCAGCAGAATCAGGTACATCAGTTTGACAGGCTGGTATTCGGTAATGATATCGAGCAGTGCATTTCCGATGAACGAAAGACCGACGACATGCCCGGTCACTTCGAGACGGACAACGGATGCGCGCTGGCGATTATAAGCCCAGAAAGCGACGCAGAGAATCAGCGTGACCAGGGAAACCGCAGGTATAATGCCTGGATCACCTTCGATACGATAGAAGAGCGTATTGATCAGGAAATAGAAGCTGGCGAAGACGAGGAAATAACACATGCTGGCGCGCATAGACGCGGCAAAGGCATCTGCGATTGCGCCGTTATTTGGCAGGCTTTCCGCTGATGCTGGCTCGGCTCCCGTCAGGTAAAGGCTGAGGCGGGAATAGAAACGCGATAACGTCGACGAAGCTACCATTACATGAACCAGATATACTAAAGGCTATTCACAACTTGGCATAGAGCCAATTGATAAAGTTACCCATAAGGTATTTGGTTAACCGAACAAGCGGCATTCGTCTCACGATTTCGCCAATACCGCGCGCATGTTGTCCAGCTTAAGGTTCTGCCTGTCCGCTTTTGGCCAGCCGCGCTACTTTTCAGTGACGGTCGTGATGTTGTCCTCCGAGTCGCGATCGATCCATTTGTTGTAAGGATCAATACCGACGAAAGTCGGTTTCTTGCCGACAGTGAAGGTGACAGTCTGGATGCCGGTGTGTATTTGCCGGCGCTCCATATGGACGACATCGGCGGCGCCGAACTTGCCTTCACCGGGCTTGGCCGTGAACAGGCCCAGATCTACGGGCTCGCTGAATGGCGCTTCGGTTTCCTTGCCCTTGCCTGCGGCGTAGAATTTGTGTGCCTCGATGGTGTAGGTGACGTCATATTTGCCATCCGGGCGTTTGACCGCTTTGGCATCACGGGCACGCAGGTCCACCAAGGTTATCTTCTCGAACAGGTCGGTGATCAGGGCTTGGTCGGCTGGTGAAGCCTGGGCGCGCAGGGCGTCGATCAGGTCGGTCGATTTCGGATAGGGTGCCCCCTTGAAGGCATATTTAGCCAGCAGGCTGCGCAGCGCCGCATTGACCTTGTCGGCGCCCATGCGGTCCTTGAGCAAATACATGACCAGGGAGCCCTTGTTGTAATAGATATATTGCTCATGCTGGACGCGATAAAGCGGCATTTCCTGGTCGGGATCGGTCTGGCGGCTGATCAGGTAGGTACTCAGCTCGTATTTCAGGAAACGGCGGATCTTGTCCGGACCATACAGTTTTTCCATCACCATCAGGGCCGAGTACTGGGCCAGGGTTTCAGACAGAGCCTCTGAGCCCTGCTTGTTCGCGCCGACGATCTGGTGCGCCCACCACTGGTGTCCCAGTTCATGCGCAGTCACATAGGTGGTGTAATCGATCTTGTCCGGATTGCGCACGTCGGCGATGAAGCCGATGCCTTCCGAATAGGGGATGGTGTTGGCGAACGACTGGGCAAAGGTAGAATAGGCCGGGAATTCCAGAATGCGCGCCTGCCGGAACTGGAACGGTGAGAAATTGGCCTGATAATAGTCAAGCGATGTCGCCATGGCCGACAACATGCGATTGACATTGTAGGGATGCTGCTTGTCATAATAGACGGTGAGATCGATATCGCCGTGCCTGAGGTGCTTTTCCTGATAATGCGCCGACTGCACCGAGAAGAAGTTGAGGATGGGCGTATCGGAGACAAAACGTGCCGTGCGGCGACCATTGGCAGTGACATCCGAGAGCTTGTAGCCCGGCGCCACAGGTGTCTGGTCGGCGACCGTCGAGACCGTTATGTCTGATTTGGTCCAGTCGGCGCCGATATAGTTATGCGCGTCGGCGGCCGGATCGTTCAGGTCATTCATGCGCTTGAGCAGGGGCAGGCCGTATTTGCGGCGCAGGCGCTTGTCCTGCATGGCCTGGGCATCGGCAATGCCGATGTGCGGGGCAAATTCGAAATTGTTCAGGAAGGTGCCGTTATCGACGATGCGCGTGGTAATGCCGTCATTGCCGAAGCCCTTTTGCGCCTGACTGGCGGTGAAATCCAGCATACGCTTCTCGCCGGGCAACATGGGCTTGCCGAAGACGAACCTGCGCACGCCCATGTCCGGCCATTTCTGGGCCTGATGCGCGCCCTCGATTACAAGGTCGCTGTATTTCAGTTCCTCAGGCGAATTGAGATAGACCTCCGTAATCGGGCCGCTGGTCTTGTTCTCCAGGGCATACTGGCCTTTGACGGAGAACTTCAGTTCGTGCGGATAGAGATCAACCGCCAGCCTGACATCGGTTACGCTCGGCAGTGGCAGTCCGATGACCGGCGTAAAGGTCTTCTCGAACGCGACCTCGTTCTTTTCTATTTGCGATTTGGTACGATAAACATTCAGGACGTTGGTGTTATAGAAGACGAAAATGCCAAGTCCGGCAAAGGCGACCAGCGCACCTGCCAGAATCAGCCCCGCACCATTCCCGAGGCGACCGCGCGCCACGGCCAGGCGCGCCCTGATGCCCGAAGCCACGCCGCGGCGCCATAACAGGTGGGCAATGACCAGGAGCGCTATGGCGAAGGCGGCCCAGTACAATTTCAAGGTCAGCCAGCCGCCCCACATATGGCCGAGGCCGTTCATGTCGGACAAGGGCAGGGGCGGCGCGCTGCCATACATGTAGAGGTGATGATTCCATCCCATCATGCCGGCGATGCTGGTGCCGATGAGGTAGACCACCATTATGGCCCAGCCGGTAAACTTGTTGGGCGACAAGGCCTGGACGAAAATGGCCAGGATACCGATCAGGCTGAATGACAGGCTGAAGGGCAGCAGGTACCAGACCAGATATTTGCCGAATTCGAAATTTGTATAGCCTTTGAAAAGCTGCACGATGACATCGGCAATAACCGAAAAGGCGAGCGTGGAGGCCAGGACAATCACCAGGGCAATGGTCTTCGGCACCAGAAAGGCCCAGTTCGGAATGGCGGTGGAATCGATGATTTCATTGATGCGACGGCCGCGTTCGCGCCATACCAGTTCGCCTGAGTAGAAAATGGCGACAATCATGGCGAACAGAGCAAAGCCGCTTGAGACCACCGACACCATGACGCGTGTCACCGGATAAACGACCGTGCCATAGATTTGGTTGGCGGCGAAGGTCATCAGAACCGTCATGCCCATGGCCAGCAGCATGAGGATGAGATAGACGGGCCCGGTGAAGACCTGCGCCACCTCGAACCGGGTGCGTTTGATCAGGATGGCTATGGCCGTGGCCGTGCCGAAGCCCGGCTTTATGGTTGTCAAATCGATGGTTTTCGGCGTTGTGGCCGTATCCAGCTTCTTTTGCAGCTTTTGCGCTCTGGTCGGCTTGGCGCCGGATGTATCGAAACGCAACAGGCTGCGCGTCAGGATGATCAGACCTATGCCGAGCGCGGTGAACAACAGGCGATTTCCCAGAGTAACGCCGGAAAACGGCAACAGACGTGTATTGCTTTCGTCCGGTGTCCAGTAACGCGTGAGGTCGGATACGGCCCCCATGCCGAACGGATCGAGCCAGGCATAGATGTGGCGCGCCAGGTCACTTTTATCCGCCAAGGCGCTGAGGGTGAAATAGACGACCAGCATACCAACCGCGGTGAGGTAACTGCCCATCATCGATTTGGTCAGGGTCGCGGCACTGGAAAATACCGCCACCATGAACAAGACAGACGGCAGTGCCAGGGTCAGGAAGGGCCAGGCGTAATAGGCGATATTGAACGGTCCGATGGTTTCCTTGTCGAGCCACGGCATCAATGTGCCGATGATCATGCCGAGCGGCACACTCAGCAGGCACAGGGCGCACACCACAAAGGCGCCGAGTGTGCGACCGAAGACATAGTCAGAACGTCCGATGCGCGTGGTGTAAAGCAGTGGCCCGAAAGCAGTTTCCTGATCGCGGATGATGACATTGGCACCAAAGGCCGTGGTCACGAATATGAAAAAGGTAGTCAGAACCATAAGCCCGACGGCGATGACGACAGGTGCGTTCTTGTGCACATTGGCGCCCGCCGCGATATTGACGCTCGGTGTCGCCACAAGGCCGAAGGCGATGAGCAGGAAAATGATGAAAGAGACCCAGAAGGTCGGGCTCTTGAGCTGGTATTTCAGCTCAAATCCGGCAATGGCTGTCCACATGTCACGCCGCCTTTGCTGGCGTCTGGATCGTCATGAAATACAGGTCTTCCAGTGAGCCGGACACGGCTTCGAAGCCATCGCCCGGATCGTTGTCGGCCACGATGTGAATGACAGTCTTACCCGCGAACAGACGCTGCGAAATCAGGGTGTATTTCGCCTTATAGGCTTCTACCTCATTACGCTCGATCGTCTTCTTCCAGATGCGCCCTTTGAGCGACGTGATCAGGTCAAGCGGCGCGCCCTCAAGCTGGATACGGCCGCCGGCCAGTATGGCCATGCGCGGGCACAGGTCGGCTACGTCCTCGACAATATGGGTCGACAGGATGACCACCACGTCCTCGCCGATTCCGGCCAGCAGATTGAGGAAACGGTTGCGCTCTTCGGGATCAAGCCCGGCGGTCGGTTCATCGACGATGATTAGCTTTGGATTGCCGAGCAGGGCCTGGGCGATGCCGAACCGCTGGCGCATACCGCCGGAGAACCCGGCCAGCGCCTTGTTGCGTACGCCCCACAGATTGACCTGCTGCAACAGGGTGCACACCACATCATTACGTTCACCGGATTTCGCTATGCCCTTCAGCACAGCCAGATGGTCAAGCATGGCATAGGCCGAGATGCGCGGATAGACGCCGAAATCCTGCGGAAGGTATCCAAGGGATTCGCGCAGCTTCTCAGGCTGTGCGATGACATCGAGGTCACCAAATGTGATTTTGCCCGAGGTCGGCGTTTGCAGGGTGGCGATACAGCGCATAAGGCTGGACTTGCCTGCGCCGTTTGGCCCCAGGAGACCGAACATGCCCGCCGGTACGTCCAGATTGACGCCATCCAGCGCCTTTACACCGTTACCGTAAACGTGAGTGAGCTCGCTGATCTTCAGCATTCGTCGTGCCCCCGTACCTGAACCGTTTTCTTGTAAATAACCTGCCACCATCCTGCATGATATTCGCGCTCTTTAAAAGGTATATTCAGGACGGTTTTGCCTGGTCTTGAGGAATAATCGCTTTAAATTTCGACGAAATTTGATGCAGGTATCTGGTAAGCCGGGCTGAGCATGGCCATCTTCCCTACATATAAGGAGCTTTAACATGACAGACAAAACGGAACGCGCCGTCCTGGCGGGGGGATGCTTTTGGGGTATGCAGGATTTGATCCGCCGTTTTCCCGGCGTTCTCAATACACGCGTCGGTTATACCGGCGGTGAGGTTGCCCACGCGACCTATCGCAATCATGGCAGCCATGCGGAAGCGATCGAGATTATCTTCGATCCCGCCATTTTAAGCTTCCGCGATCTGCTGGAGTTTTTCTTCCAGATCCACGATCCGTCGACGAAGAACCGTCAAGGCAATGATCTTGGCGCCAGTTATCGCTCGGCAATCTTTTATACCGATGATGACCAAAAACGCGTCGCGCTGGATACGATCGCCGATGTCGATGCCTCCGGCCTGTGGCCGGGCAAGGTTGTTACCGAAGTGGTGCCTGTCAGCGATTTCTGGGAAGCCGAGCCTGAGCATCAGGATTATCTCGAACGGTTGCCGAATGGTTATACCTGCCACTTCGTTCGGCCGGGCTGGAAGCTGCCGGTGCGCGCCGGCCGAGCGGAATAGCGGTCAGGGCAGGGCGCCAGGAGCAAAGGTGGCTTTTAAAGGTGCGCTCCTTCACAGACTTGACAAAATCAATAAGGTGAGAGATATGTTTGGGAGCGCTTCCAATTGACAAGATGAAAGCGAATAAACGAAGCGGGAGAAACGTTGCGCGGTAAGCGCTGCAAATCAGTTTGTTGATTATGAATTGCGTGTTGTCGTTTTTTATGGTTCAAAATGACATCGTTGTCATAAAAAAAGCTTTTGTAGAGAATGGGTTGGTATGAAATTTCTTCGAAATTCGACTATTTTGGCGGGATTGCTTTTGGTGCAAATTCCGGGAGTGGCTTTGGCGCAAAGCCCGGCGCCGGCCTGGACGGATACGCATCTGTCCGCGGATGCGCGGGCGCATATCCTCCTGAAGATGATGACACGCGAAGAAAAACTCCGTCTCATTCACGGTTATTTCCCGCCACAGGCTTTTGATAAGCCGGAAGCGCCAAAAAACATGTTGCCATCGGCCGGTGTAGTGCCGGGCATTGATCGTCTTGGTTTCCCGCAATTGCGCGAAAGCGACGCCAGCCTGGGCGTCGCCAACCAGCACGAACAGCGCAAAGGCGACGTCGCCACTGCACTGCCGTCCGGCCTGGCTTTGGCTGCGACCTGGAACCCCGCGCTTGCTTATGAAGGCGGCGCCATGATTGGTTCGGAAGCCCGCGCCAAGACCTTTAATGTTTTGCTGGCGGGGGGCGTCAACCTGACCCGCGATCCCACCAACGGTCGCAATTTCGAATATCTTGGTGAGGACCCTCTGCTGGCTGGAACAATGGCGGGCGAATCCATCCGCGGCGTACAGAGCAATCACATCGTCTCGACCATCAAGCATTTCGCATTGAATGCTCAGGAAACGGGCCGGCATGTACTGAATGCGATCATCGATCCGGCCGCCCTGCATGAAAGCGATTTACTGGCTTTCCGGTTCGCCATGGAGCGTGGCAAGCCGGGATCGGTCATGTGCGCCTATAACAGGGTGAACGGAGATTATGCCTGTGAAAACAATGAACTGCTCAACAATGTTCTGAAACGTGACTGGGGTTACAGCGGCTGGGTCATGTCCGACTGGGGTGCCGTCCACAGCACGGCCAGGGCGATGAACGCCGGTCTGGATCAGGAGTCGGGCCAGGAACTGGATGACCGGATCTATTTCGCCGAACCGCTGACCCAGGCGACTCTCGCTTCGGGTGAGGTCAGTGAGGCACGTCTTGACGATATGGTGCTGCGGATTTTGCGGCCAGTAATCGCCAACGGGCTGGTCGAAAATCCGGTTGCGACCGGCGAACAACCGATTGACTACGATAAGGATGCCGAGGTCTCCCGGCGCGTGGCGGAGGAGGGCATGGTCCTCCTGAAAAATAACGCCGGCTTGCTGCCATTGACCAGCCAGGTGAAGAAGATCTTGCTGGTCGGTTCGCACGCAGACGTCGGCGTCCTTTCCGGCGGTGGATCGTCACAAGTGCGTTCGGTGGGCGGAGTGCCGATAGAAATTCCGCTGACCAGCGGTGCCGCAGCCTCTTTCGTGCGGGTCACCTATCATGCGTCTTCTCCGCTAAAAGCGTTGCGAGCGGCTGTTCCGAATGCCGATATAACCTATATCGACGGCAGTGATCCGGTTGCGACCGCCGACGCCGCAAAAGCTGCGGACCTGGTTATCGTATTCGCGCATCAATGGACGACGGAAGCCCAGGATGTCGAGACCTTCGCGCTGCCGGACGGTCAGGATGCCCTCATCGATGCGGTGAGTTCTGCCAATACACGGACAGTCGTGGTGCTTGAAACGGGCGGTCCGGTTTTGATGCCGTGGCTTGATCGGGTCGGCGCCGTGGTACAGGCATGGTATCCGGGGCAGCGCGGCGGTGAGGCCATCGCGAATGTGCTGACGGGCAAGGTCAATCCGTCCGGCCGGTTGCCGGTGACCTTCCCTGCAAGCCCTCTGCAATTGCCCCGCCCTGAAATTCCCGGTCTGGACCTGCTGCATGCGGCTCAGGCGGCGAAAGCCAACGAGGATAAACTGCCGGCGTTCGATGTGCATTATCCGGAAGGCGCCAATGTCGGTTATCGCTGGTTCGGCCTGAAAAACGAGAAGCCGCTGTTCAGCTTTGGTTATGGTCTGTCTTATACCGGATTCAGTTATTCGGATATCGAGGTCAATCGAACGGTTGGTCAGGGCAGGGGCGACAAGGTCACTGTCAGCTTCGTTGTGCGCAATACAGGTAATCGGGCCGGGGCTGACACGCCGCAGGTCTACATCAGTCCTGAAGGCGAAACCCCTGGCTGGACAATTCGTCTGGGCGGTTGGGAAAAAGTCAGCCTGGCGGCAGGCGAGGCGAAACGCGTAACCGTTGGAATCGATCCCCGGCTGCTCGCGAATTACGATGCCGGAGCCAGGGAATGGACAATCGCATCCGGCGTCTATCGCGTCTCTGCGAGTCATCAGGCGGGAGACACTGCCCTGACGGCCCCTGTCAGGGTCGAGGCAGCACGGTTTGCTGACGAGAAGCTGGAGTAAAGGATTGCCTATCCGGATATAACAACGATGTCTTGCGGACGGGTTCTTAGTCCAAATATGACATCGTTGTCAGAAAAAAGCGAAGCTGTGACGATGAATTGCAAGGCGCCGCCACCGCCGAAAATCACGATCAGGGCTCATGAAAAGCGTATCGGCCACTGCCGGTACGAAATGAAAAGAACACATCACGGAGGTTAGAAATGCACGCATTTGTTTTGAATAATAAAACGCACGGTGACGGACGGCACAAACGCCGCGTCATCCTTATGGCGGGAATCGCACTGACGGCCATCGGCTGGTCGGGCGCGATGTCTGTTCATGCCCAGGATCGGGCCCAGGATCAGGCCGCCAAGCCTGTTGAAGCCGCCGCGCCGGCGGCCGCCGATGAGACGGTGGTCGTTGTAACCGGTATCCGCAAGTCACTGGAGAACGCCCTGCGCACCAAGCGTCGGGCCTCGCAGATCGTTGATGCGATCAGCGCGGAGGATATCGGCAAGCTGCCCGACCAGAATGTCGCCGAGTCCCTGCAACGCATCACGGGTGTCCAGATCGGCCGTAGTGTCGGCCAGGGCTCGTCCGTGGCTATTCGCGGCCTGCCGCAGAACCGCTATGAAATCGATGGCGCCACACTGACCGGAAACTCGGGTAATGGTGGGGTCAGTTTCGACTCTATCCCCTCGGAACTGTTCGGCTCGCTGGAAGTGATCAAGTCGCCGACCGCAGATATGACCGAAGGCGCCCTGGGCGGCACGATCCGCATGAACACCATTCGCCCGCTCGACCTGAAGGGCCTGACCATGTCCGGTTCCGCGCGTGCGGCCTATTCCGAGTTCCGCGATTCCTGGGACCCGGAAGTGTCGGGCCTGATCGGCAACAAGTGGAACACGAGTATTGGCCAGATCGGTGCCCTGGTAGATCTGAGCTATTCCGAGCAATCTCTGCGTAATGACAATCTGGAAGTCAGCTCGTGGAATCGGGTGGCTTTCGGCGATCTCGATCACAGCGGATCGACCGTTGGGGCCGCGACCGGAGCCCTGACTCCTGACGAAGTCTGGCGCCCGGCACAAATCCGACTGACCAGCCAGGAACAGGACCGCAAACGTACCGGTGCCTTGATCAGCCTGCAATGGAAGCCGAACGCGGATGTCAGCCTGCGATTGACGTCGAGCTATACCAAGTTCGAGTATGAAATCGACTCGCGGCTACTGCGCCTCGATGTCGGCTCCGGTCTGGCCGCGACGACAGCCTATACGCGCGATCCTGATGGAACGCTCAGTTCAGCCACGATCAATAATCTGAATTTCATTACCAACAACTTCTTCACGCCGGAAAACCAGACAAATTTCACGCACCAGCTTGAAGCGTCCTGGAACGTCAATGATCGACTGACGCTCAGCACCCTGGTGAATGTGGCGCGCGGCCGCGACCGAGTTGGCCTGCAACTGTATCCAACGCTGAATATCGCGGCGCCAACGACACTGAGCTATGCGTTCAACGGCGGCGACAGCCTGCCGACGGTCACCTTGCCGACCTTTGATTTCACCAATCTGAGCAATTACAAACTCAACACGGTCGTTCCGCAGACAAAGGACACGCGAAACGAGGAAGATGCCTATCGCCTCGACCTTAAATACCGTGTTGACGCCGGTCCGTTGCAGGATGTCCAGGTCGGTTATCGTTATGGCAAGTTGTTCGTTTCGCAGCATAACAATAACAACAGCGCGATCGGCTCGAACCATCAGGGCATCAATGCCACGGCGGCTGAGGGCTTATTGCTTGGTGCCTATGCGACATCGCTTGAAACCGGCAATGATTTCATGAATGGCATCTCCGGTGAATTGCCGCGCGGCTGGGGTGGTTATGACGGCGACTGGCTGAAGGGGAATACACAAGACCTGCTGCAATTCGCGGGCCTGACCCTGCCTGTGCCGCCCGATCTGGTCTCATGGTATGATGTAACTTTGAAAACGTCGGCAAGCTATGTCAGAGGCAATCTCGCCGGCAATCTGTTCTCCATCCCATATAGCGGCAACATAGGGGTGCGCGTTGTTACAACTTCATCCTATTCGGGGGCTTATCTTGGACCCAACGCAAGTTCGCTCGTCTACACGACCCAGAAGAACAGCTACACAGACACCCTGCCGAGCGCGAATATCTCGTTTAATGTTCGCGACGACGTGATTGTACGTTTGGCTGCTGCAAAGGTCGTGGCTCGCCCCGATCCGTCGCAGTTGTCGGCGGCCACCAGCCGCAATAACGGTCTGCAAACGGCCAGTTCCGGCAATCCGAACCTGAATCCTTTCCGCGCCACTCAATTTGATGTCTCGGCCGAATGGTATTTCGCACCGGGCTCGGTCCTGACTGTTGCTGGCTTTTACAAGGATGTTGCCGCTTTCATCGATACGCGGATCGATCATGTGACCATTTCAAACCCGGAATTTCCCGGCAAGGATGACTTCCTGCTGAGCCATCCAGTCAATGGTGACAGTGGCAAGGTCAAAGGGCTGGAGTTCGATTATCAGCAGAATTTTACCATGCTGCCATCGCCGTTTGACGGGCTGGGCGTTCAGGCCAACTACACCTATGTCGACTCGACCACGCCGAACAAAGACCCCCAGACCGGTGAAGCCCTGGCGTTGCAGAACCTGTCCAAGGACAGCTACAACATCGTGGCCTACTATGAAAAGTACGGCGCATCCTTCCGTCTGGCCTACAACTGGCGTTCGGAATATCTTGCAGGTACGATTTCAGGATCACCGATCTATAACGGCGCATACGGCCAACTTGATGCCGGCGCCAGCTACGATCTGAGCAAGCGCCTGACCCTGACATTCGACGCGATCAACATCAACAACGCCCTGGAGCATACGTACCAGACGTCGGAAACGCGCCTGCTGCATCTCGGCGAAAACGGTCCGCGCTACATGATTGGTTTACGCGCCCGGTATTGAGTCACTCGGGCGTCCCGTCCGCCGGTAACGGTTTCCTCCCACCGGCGGATCTGCCCCTTGCGGCGGCAAGGATTCAATTCCTTGCCGCCGTCTTTTATTTTGCAATAAATTCAGGGGCTGCCGTCGAGGCGCGTTCGATCAGGTCGTGAGCCAGGACCTTACGGATGGTCGAGGCCTTCTTTTTGATGCCTTTGCGGAATTCCATGACGATATTGATGGCTTCCATGCCGAGTTCACGCACCGGTTGGCGGACCGTAGTGATGGCCGGCGTGACAAAACCAGAAATCGGGCTGTCGTCGAAACCGGTTACCGACAGCTTCGCCGGAACCGCGACGCCCAGTCTGGTTGCGGCGGCGATAACGCCGGCGGCAGCAAAATCATTGCTGGCCACGATTGCCGTGGGTGGGATATCGAGCGCCATGAGCTCCAGAGTGCCGGCCAGTCCGGAATCGAAGTCGAAGCGACCCGAACGGACCAACTCATCATTAATATCCAGCCCGAATTCAGCCAGTGCGCGTCTGGCGCCTTTTCGCCGCTGAGGCGTTGCGGCGTGATCAGGAATGCCTTCGATAAAGCCAATCCGCCGGTGCCCGAGGGTCAACAGATAACGGGTAATGTCGTAGCCTGCCTTTTCATCGTCGATGCCGACGCTTAAGGCTGTGTCGTGGTTATACATCGGCGCCACGCGTACGACCGGAACATTATGTCTGGCGAAAATCCTGAGGATCTTCTGGTCATCGCAATGGGGCGGCAGCAGAACGGCGCCATCGAGACGGAACTGGGCGACGAAGTCTTCCAGCTGGTCGTAGAGCTTCCTGTCCTTCAACAACTCGACAATGAGGTGAAGGTCTTCCGCCTTGCACTTGGCCAGAACGCCGTGCAGCACTTCCGAATGATATCCGGCCATCGAATTGGCGTAGAACAGTCCGTAGAAGTTCGATTTTTCCGCTCGCAGACCTCGTGCGTAAGCGTTGCGTTGATAACCGAGTTTCTTCACCGACTCCATTACGACGCGCCGGGTCTCGTCGGTCACGTATATTTCGTTGTTCAGAACCCGTGAAACCGTCTTCACCGAGAGACCGGCGTCTTCGGCGACCTCCTTGATCGTATAGGCGCGTTTGCTCATGCCCTCTGTTCCAGCCTCTTTTTGACCGCATCGTCTGCCAGTCTTACCTTCGTCCGGCGTGTCCGGCATGAAGGCCAATGTTGATAGCGAGCCCGTGCAGGGTCGGCAACTGCCAAAAGCAGGACGGCGAACTAAAGTCCGCCGTCCTTCCGTGATCAGTCTTTCCGGATGCCGCCGTCGTATGGAGGCTTTCCAGGGTGTTTGAAGGGGGCGAAAAGCGCTGTAGCGGCCTCGTACCGTTTGTGCATGTCGCTGACAATGTCAGGATAGGTTTCCGACACGCTGTAGCTTTCCGATGGATCATTGACCATGTCGTACAATTCGTCATAGCCCATCTTGTCGTAATTCATCATGCCGCCGCGCCAGTAGCCGTTGTGGACGTACTTGAACTTTTGCGTGCGGATAGCGATGACATCCTCATTGTCAAACAGGACGATCTGGTCGTGCGGCGAGGCGGCGCCCGTGGTCAGGACTTCGGTGATGTCGAGCCCGTCAAGCACGACACCCTGTGGCAGGGCCTGACCGGCCATGGCGCAGAAGGTGGGCAGCCAGTCGATGCCGCAGGCAATGGAGGCAACCGTTTTGCCGGGCATAATTGATTTGGGATAGCGCACGAAACACGGAACATGCGATCCGCCGTCGAAGCCGCCGCCGCCCTTGCGGTCGCGCAGGTGACCGCTCGATCCCTCGAACCACGCGCCATTATCGGAAGTAAAAACGACCAGTGTATCGTCATCTATTCCCGCGCTTTTCAGCTTGGCGAACAGCCGTCCCACAATCGAATCGATCTCCTGCACGACATCGCCATAACCGCCGTGGACGGATTTGCCCTTGAAGGCAGTCGAAGGTCTCTCCGGCAGGTGCGGCGCGGAGAGGGCCAGTTCGAGGAAAAACGGCTTGTCCTTGTTCGCATCGATAAAGGCTTCCGCATGTTGGTAGAATTGCTGCTGCAACGTGGACAGATCGGCGGGACCGCTGGTGACCATACCGGTTGCCGCGTCAGCGGTATAGAGCGCCAATGGTTCCATATCGTGACTGTAGGGAATGCCGAAAAAGGTGTCGAAGCCGTGTTTGGTGGGCGGCCAGTAGGGCGCGACGTGACCCAGGTGCCATTTGCCGAAGAGGCCGGTGGCGTAATTTTCGAGGGCGTCGGCGATCGTCTTTTCCTGCAACGGCAGGCCGCGGTCGTCATTCTGCATGATGACGCCATAACCGAGACCCGTGCGCACGGGATAACGCCCGGTTAGCAGGCCGGCGCGTGAAGGCGTGCACAGATTGGCGGGTGAATAGTAGTTGCTTAGCGTTACGCCTTCACGCGCCATGCGATCGATGTTCGGTGTGGGAATGCTGCCGCCCAGGCAGGAGATATCGCCGTAACCGAGATCGTCGCACATCACGATGATGAAGTTGGGTTTACGGCGCTTTTGCGCGAAGGCCTGCCCTGAAAGCGCGGCGGCGCCCAGTACGGTCGCGGTCATTAATAGATGTCGTCTGTTCATGATTTTCCTCTGGTTTCCTCCCAGGATGAGTTTGTCTTTTTTTATTGAATGCCGGATTTTACTGCATGTCAGGCTTAACGCACCGGAAGCCAATATGGACAGCTGCGGTGTCGGCCATCTGCGGTTGTCGGGCCGCGGGCCGATAACGCGCGCAATAATCAGGTGAACACAGAAAAGAGCCGCCCTTGACCACGCGCCTGGGAATGGCGATCTGCGGAAGATCGGGATCATAGGCATTCTCCGGTGGCGCGCCACAGCAACCGCTTTTGATCGCCGCGTGGTCGCCGATGAACCAGTCCGACGTCCATTCCCAGACATTACCAATCATGTCGTACAGGCCATATCCGTTGGCAGGAAACGATCCCGTCGCGGTCGTCCGCACACGCTTGCGTGGGCCTTCGTCCATCGGAAAGACGGCTTTCGGGCTGTCAGGCCAGATATTGGCCAGCCTTCGGCCATCCGGCATGAATTCATCCCCCCAGGCGTAAGCTGCACCGTCAAGTCCGCCGCGCGCCGCATATTCCCATTCCGCCTCGGTCGGCAGCCGTTTGCCGGCCCATGTGGCGTAGGCCAGGGCATCCTCGTAGGCGACACAGACAACCGGGTGATCGAGGCGGCCGGCAAAGATGGAGGTATCGGCTTCCGGCCGTCGCCAGTGAGCGCCGGGCGTATAATTCCACCATGATGGCCAGTCGAGGTTTTGCGGGGGTTTGCGCGGACGTGAAAAGGTGAGGGCGCCGGGTTTCAATCGGGCAGGGTCGACACCGGGCAGGCTGGCGGCATCGGGCAGGCGTTCGGCCAGGGTAACATAGTCCGTGGCGGCGACGAAGGCGGCGAAATCGCGATTGCTGACCGGGCGGATATCAATCCGGAACGACCTTACGGCAACTTGGTGGATTGGCGCTTCTTCAGCATAATGCCGCTCAGAGCCCATGGTGAAGACGTTGCCCGGTAGCAGGACCATGCCGTCAGTATGGGCTGCCTCATCGATCTGAAGCCGTGTTTCTTGCATTTCCATCTTCCCGGCCTATAGTCAAACACGACTAATTGGCATTGGAATTCCTTGTACAATAAGCTATAAAACATGACAACGATGTCATGTCAATCGTTCTAAATCTGTACCGATTATCGATATTTCTACGGCCGAGATTCATGCGTATGATGGAAACGTAGCCACCGGTGAAAACGAAAAGCGGCTTCAGGGGATGACAACAACCATGGCTGAACATTCTCCGCCTGATCCGGCGACGTCAGGGCTTCGCGCAAAGATCGTCAAGGGCGGTATTGCCCTGGTTATCCTGCAAATTGTGACCATCGGGCTTCGGCTTGCGGGCATGATCTTCATCACAACCCTCATGGGGCCCGGTAAGTTCGGTCCATACATAGCGGCGTTCGGGATTTTCAGCTTCGTGCTCGGCATCGGTCAATCCGGCATCGGGGTATTCCTGATGAGGCAACCGGGGCGGATGACGCCGGCGCAGATTGGCACGGCGACCACGCTCCTGCTGCTGATGGCCGTCCTGATTGTCGGCAGCATCGAACTGGCTGCGGGCGCCATCTCGCAGTATGTCCGCATTCCCGGCTTTCTCATGTCGCTCAGGATCATGATCCTCGCCCTGCCTTTGCAAACCATGTCCATTCCGGCTCTGACAAAAATCCGGCGGAATATGGACCTGACGGGCATGGCCGTCATCGAGCTGCTGGGATTGCTGAGTTACTACGCGCTCGCCGTGCCCCTGTTGTTGCATGACCATGGCGCGGCGGCTTTGGCCGGTTGCTTGGTTTTTCAGTACGCGGTCATGATCGTGCTGGCTTATTTGCGGGCGGGCGAGGGATTGTGCCTGCAATGGGACGGACCTATTGCGGCGAACATCTGCCGATATACCTTCTCGTTCTCTTCGGCGAACTATATCTGGCAGGCGCGAAGCCTCGTCAACCCATTGGTCGTGGGTCCGGTTCTTGGACCGGCGGCGGCAGGTATTATTGGGCTTACAGTGGCCATACTGGAAATCCTGACTATTCCGCGCGGTATGTTCTGGCTGGTGACTGTGGCGGCGCTGGGTAAGGTGCAGGGCGATCTCGACAGGGTTCGCCGTGCGATTACCGAAGGCATGGAGCTTCAGGTGCTTGTAATCGCCGCCATATTGCTTCTTTTCGGTTGGGTGGGAGAGGGGGTGATGCTGCGTTCATTCGGCGTCTACGGAAAGTCGTTATTCCGCGTCTATCCTTATGTTGCCCTTCTTTACCTGACGATAGCGGCGTTTAACATGCATACGGCCGTATTGTCCGTTTTCGACAGGAACTGGTGGCTGGCCTTTTACCAGGCTGTCCATGTCGCCGTCTTTTTCGCCGCCACCGCCATCCTGATTCCCGCTTTCGGTTTGATCGGCTATGGCTACAGCGAGATCGGGGCGATTGTCACTTATCCCCTTCTTCACATGCTGGTAGCCAGGCGTGTGGGGGCTCCGGATTATCGACTGACCATGTTATGGGGAGGCGCCGCCGCGATTGGCCTCTTCTGGCGGCAAATAGGTATTGCCGCTATCGCCGCGCCATTCGCAGTCTTGTTGTTGCCTGTGTCATTGCGACGGTTGAGGGCTATTGCGGTCGATCTGCGTTCGGCAATTGAGGGCCGTCGCCAGGAAAGATCGACTTGAGCCAGTCGTTTCTCATTCGTGGCGATGGAAACCCTTGATGATGAGGGAGGGCGCTGGTGCCGGTTGCAGGAATCGAACCCGCGACCTGATGTTTACAAAACAACTGCTCTACCATCTGAGCTAAACCGGCACGCAACGGACGGTCCTT
>FSVH01000340.1_pt1 | contig 41168 bp, 39 predicted proteins | sample 1637631 | NCBI WGS metagenome assembly FSVH01 (sample SAMEA3914814, study PRJEB12502) | metagenome | biome: forest; material: soil | place: USA | collected 2011-09-16 | depth 0.1 m | reverse complement strand
GCTCAAGTCCTTCTTCGGCGGATTTTCCAACGACATCGCCATCGACCTTGGTACGGCCAATACGCTGATCTATATGAAGGGCCGGGGCATCGTGCTGAACGAGCCGTCCGTCGTGGCGCTGCGCAATGTCGGTGGCCGCAAGCTGGTGCACGCCGTCGGTATCGAAGCCAAGCAGATGCTGGGCCGTACGCCAGGCCACATGGAAGCCATTCGCCCGATGCGTGATGGTGTGATCGCCGACTTCGAAGTCGCCGAGGAAATGATCAAGTATTTCATCCGCAAGGTGCATAACCGCAAGGGCTTCGTGAATCCCAAGGTCATCGTCTGCGTGCCGTCGGGCGCCACCGCCGTTGAACGACGCGCCATCAACGATTCCTGCCTGAACGCCTCGGCTCGCCGCGTCGGCCTGCTTGACGAACCCATGGCGGCCGCCATTGGCGCCGGCCTGCCGATCCACGAACCGACCGGTTCGATGGTTGTCGATATCGGTGGCGGCACCACCGAAGTGGCCGTTCTGTCGCTGTCGGGTATCGTCTATTCCAAGTCGGTCCGCGTCGGCGGCGACAAGATGGATGAAGCCATCACCAACTTCATGCGCCGCAATCACAACCTGCTGATCGGTGAAACCACCGCCGAGCGCATCAAGAAGGATATCGGCACCGCCCGTGTTCCGCATGATGGCGAGGGCCTGGCGATCGACGTCAAGGGCCGCGACCTGATGCAAGGCGTGCCGCGCGAAGTGCGTATCTCCGAGCGCCAGGCAGCGGAAGCCCTGGCCGAACCGGTGGCGCAGATCATCGATGCCGTGAAGGTGGCGCTGGAAGCCACGCCGCCCGAACTGGCCGCCGATATCGCCGACAAGGGCATCATGCTGACCGGTGGTGGCGCCCTGCTGCGCGGTCTCGACATCGAAATTCGCGACCAGACCGGCCTGCCGGTGTCGGTGGCCGAAGACCCGTTGTCCTGTGTCGCTATCGGTTGCGGCCGCGTGCTTGAGCATCCGCGCTGGATGAAGGGCATTCTTGACGCGACGATGTCGTAAGGCTTTCGTAATACGGCGTTTTAAGTCGAATCGACTTCCATTTGTACACATAGCTCTCCGGCTCTAAGGAATTTTGTAGCGTGGCCTACGGGGACAAGAACGGACACTTCGAGCATCTGAAACTGCCCATGACCTGGGCGGTGATGGGCGTTGTCGCGCTGGTCTGTGTCGTCGCCGCCCTGCTGTTCCTGGGAGATCGCCGCGAGGAGGTCGAATCCGCCGGTTATGCCAATCGCGCCGGCTTCGATACGGTGGCCGGTTTTCCCGATAAGGTGCTGGCCTATCCGGTTCACAAGATCGGTGACGGCACCAACTGGTTTGATGATTATTTCTTCGCCATCCGCGAAAACCGCAAGCTCAAGATGAAGGTCGCCGAACTGACGCAGTATCGCGATCTGTACATCGAAGAAAAAGACATCAATACCCGCTATGAGAAATTGCTCAATCTGCGTACCGAACCACCGGTAGAGACGGTGACGGCGCGCTCTGTCGCCGTATCGCGCGGGCCCTTCGCCAATAACCGCCTGATCGATGCCGGTTCGTCCAAGAAGATCTCCTTTGGCAATCCGGTTATTACCGATCAGGGGCTCGTCGGGCGCGTCGTCGGCGTGTCATCGGATGTCAGCCGCGTTCTGATGGTCACCGATGTCACCAGCCATGTGCCGGTCATGATCCTGCGCTCCGACGCCCGCGCCATGATGAGCGGTGACGGCGGCGGCTACCCTAAGCTCGATTTCGTGCGCGGCAAGGACAGCGTCAAGGTCGGCGACCAAATATTGTCGTCGGGGGACGGTGGTATTTTCCCGCGTGGCCTGCCGGTTGGCGAGGCGGTCAAGGGGGTCGATAATGTCTGGCGTGTCAGGCTCTACTCTAACCGTTCGGCGATCGACTTCGTCAAGGTGCTGTTATTCAAGGATTTCTCGCAATTGCCCAATAGCGACACGATCCTGCGTGCACCGCCGGTCAGTGACGTGCTGCCGCCGCCCGCCTTGCCTGCGGTGCAACCCGTTTCCGCGACCGCCACGTCTTCAGCCTCGGCTTCGAGCAGCGGCTCGGCCTCTTCTGCGGCTTCGACCCCGCTCAAACCGGCGGCCAGTGTACCGGTGACCAGCGTAACGGCTGTCGTGAAGCCCAAGCCGAAACCCGTTGCCCCCAAACCGGCAGCGACAGCCTCGTCTTCCGCCGCTGCGCCGGCGGAGCCAGAACTGAAGCCCTATGTGCCGACGTCGGCAACCGAACCGACAGGACAAAACTGATGAAGATGCCGGGCATGTTGGGGCCCAGAAAGCGTCCGTTCGGCGGCACGGTGATCAATCGTGGCGTTCGCGCCAGCATGGCCTCCAAGGTCATCACGCCCTGGGACTGGATTCTGGCGCCCGCCCTGATGAGCGTGGCGCTGACCATTGTCCTGGCGACGGCCTTCCAGCCTTTCGGTTTTTATCTGCCGGAGCCGGTATCACCCTTTATTCTTGCGTTTGCCTGGCCGTTGATCCGACCGTCCTATATCGCGCCCTTTATACTGGGAGCGCTTGGTTTCTTTCTAGATTTCTTCTGGGGTGCGCCGCTCGGCTTCTGGGCGTTCAGCCTGGTGCTGGTTTACGGTGCACTGGCGCTGGCGCGAACCTATCTCATTGGTCAGGAATGGGTGGTGTTGTTTGGCCTCTTCCTGCTGACCGAACTCATCTTTTTCAGCCTGTGCGTGCTGCTGACCTTTATCGACACTGGTGCGGTGGCGCGTCTGTGGGGTGTAGTCGAGCAGGCTTTCGCCACTACCCTGATGTTTCCGTTCGTGCTGCTTCTGCTGGAAAAGTATCTCCATTCCGATGTCCGGTTTATGTGAGGTGGTGACAGATGGCTGAACCCTCCCTCGTTTTTACCGATGTCAATGAGCGCCAAGGCATGTTCACCCGCCGCATCTTCCTGATGGGCGGGCTGGTGGCTTTCGGCATGTTTGCCCTGACCGGGCGCCTGGCGCATTTGCAGATCGTGCAGGGCGGCAAATATAAAAAGCTTTCGGCTGCTAACCAGTACAATTTCCGTCTGATTACCCCGCCGCGCGGCAATATCTATGATCGCAACGGCAAGCTGATCGCCGGCAATCGCCCGTCCTTTCGGGTGATGATCGAGACCAACGAAGTCAAGAACATCGACGACACGCTGGACGAGGTTTCCTACGTCCTGCCCCAGACTCTTTCCAGCCGCCGCCGCATCCTGCGCGACATCAACCAGAACCAGCGTTCGGTGCCGACCATTATCGCCGGCGACCTGAGCTGGGAAGATTTCTCCAAGGTCAGCCTGTACGCCAATGATATTCCGGGCGTGGTGGCGGATATGGATGAGATGCGCGCCTATTATTATGGCGGCGCTTTTTCGCATGTCGTTGGCTATGTGTCGAAGATCAACCAGAAGGATCTCGATAACGAAAAGGGCGCGTCGGAATCCGATTTCAACCTGCTGCACCATCCCAGTTTCCGTATCGGCAAATCGGGGATCGAGCGCGCCTTTGATAAGGAATTGCGCGGGGTCGCCGGCGGCAAAAAAGTCGAGGTCGATGCCCGCGGCAAGGTCGTGGCCGAGGATGGTGAAGGTTCCATCGAACCCATTGCCGGCAAGGATATCGTGCTCACGCTGGACGCTGACATTCAGCAGCGCGCGATTGACGTCTTTGGCGAAGAATCCGGTTCGTGCGTCATGATGGACATCGAAACCGGTGAAGTCCTGTGCATGACGTCCAGTCCGGGCTTTGATCCAAACCTGTTCGTCTCCGGCATTTCCAGCGACGCCTACAAGCTGCTGCACGATTATGACCGCGTACCCCTGCTCGACAAGGCATTGTCCGGCACCTATCCGCCGGGTTCTACCTTCAAGACCCTGGTGGCCCTGTCGGCACTGGAAAACGGTTACGATCCCAAGACGACGCACACCTGCAATGGTGTGTTTCCCTTCGGCAATCACGTTTTCCACTGTGACAGCCATCACGGCACGCTTGATCTGCACGGCGCCATCGTCACCTCGTGTGATGTCTATTTCTACCAGTGTGCATTGGCGGTGGGACCGGACAAGATCGCCGCTCTGGCGCGAAAGTTCGGTCTGGGGCAGATATTCGATATCGGCATCGACGGTCAGAAGCCCGGCGTGGTCCCGGATACGGCGTGGAAAAAGGCCTATTTTGACGGCAGTAAACCGTGGCGCCCAAAGGACCCCAAGTGGCAGCCGGGTGAGACGCCTTCGATGGGCATCGGGCAGGGCTTTACCAATGTCAACGCCCTGCAAAACTGCGTCGCTGTGTCCCGACTGGCGAATGGACACAAAGCGGTCCTGCCGCGCCTGATCAAGTCGATCGGTGGCAAGCCATACAAGACCACCGAGTTTGAAGATCTGGCCGCCGATCCGGCGCACATCGCCTTCGTTCGCGCGGCCATGGCCGATGTGACCGCTGCTGGCGGCACCGCCGCGGTTTCGGGAAAGCTTGATCTGGGTCCGATCATGATGGCGGGCAAGACCGGCACAGCGCAATCGCACACCATCAAGTCGGGATCGCGCGCTACGCTCCATCTGGAATGGGAGAAGCGGGACCATGCCTGGTTCGTTGCCTTCGCGCCGGCCGATGCGCCGAAATACGCCATGAGCGTCATCGTCCAGCATGGCGGCTGGGGGTCTTCGGCGGCTGTGCCCAAGGCGCGCGAAATCATGCGCATGGCCCTGCTGAAAGATCCGGAAATCCAGAAACGTATTGTCGGCATTAATCCGGCGGATCTGGTGGACAAACCCTTGTCCGATGTGCCTGAACCCGGAGACGATACCGGTGCAGCGCCGCCACCACCCGATATTTTGCCGACAAGTACCTAGGTAACAGCATGGTCGATTCCGCTCTTTCACGCCCTGGACAACGCGATCGCTACGAAAGCAAGATCGCCCAGATCGATTGGCTGTTCGTCGGGTTGCTCTGCGCCTTGACCGGCATCGGTATTCTCCTGCTTTACAGCGTTGGCGGCATGAAATGGGACCCTTGGGCCTATAAGCAACTGATCTTCTTCAGTGTTTGTCTCGTCATGATGTGTGCCCTGGCCTTAGTCGACCTGCGTGTCTGGTTGATGGGTGCCTACTGGTTTTACGGCGCGTCTCTGTTGCTTCTGATCGCGGTCGAGGCGGTGGGCGATGTGCGCATGGGCGCCCAGCGCTGGCTCAGTTTTGGCCCGGTTTCGTTCCAGCCATCCGAATTCATGAAACTGGCCATCGTTCTGGCCCTGGCGCGGTTTTACCACGAGTGCTCCGCCAAGGACGCCAACCTGTCGTGGAAACTGTTGATCCCCGCCGCGATGATCGGCTTCCCGGCAGCTCTGGTCATGCACCAGCCCGATCTTGGCACCGCTGTGCTGATCTCGCTCACCGGCGCCTCGGTGATGATTTTGGCCGGCCTGAACTGGAAGGTGATCGCCGCGGCTGCCGTCGGTGCCTGTATTACCGTGCCGCTGGCCTTTCAATATGTGCTTCATGATTATCAGAAGAAGCGCATCCTGACCTTCCTCAATCCGGAAGGCGATCCGTCGGGCGATGGCTACCATATCCTGCAATCGAAAATCGCCATGGGTTCAGGTGGCTTGCTCGGCAAGGGGTTAGGGCTTGGCTCGCAAAGCCAGCTGAATTTCCTGCCGGAAAAACATACCGACTTCATCATGGCGGCCGTGGCTGAAGAACTCGGCTTTGCCGGCGGCTTCACCATTTTCCTGCTTTATGCCCTGATCATCCTGATGGCCCTGCGCATGGCCTCGCTGTCGCACTCGCACTTTGGTCGCTTGGCGGCGGCTGGCGCCACGGCGACCTTTGCGCTGTATGTGCTGATCAATGGCGCCATGGTCATGGGCCTGTTCCCAGTGGTCGGCGTGCCGATGCCGCTGGTCAGTTACGGTGGCTCGGCCATGCTGATGGTCATGACCGGCTTCGGACTTGTGCTGGGCGTCAAGGTCCACCGCTATCAGGAACTGCCGCGACAGGCATCCATCTTCCAGCGCTTCGAGTAAAAGTCAGGCCTTTGGCGATCTGCGTCGCAGTCTGGCTTGCAGACCTCGGCGGACCTCGTACAGGTGTAGTATCTCATCCGCACCGGCGGCCCGGCAAATCTCAGACTTTTACGCGCCTGTGCTAAAAGGATTCAGCGCTGATTTTTTATGCTGAAGGGGGCACTGTCAGCCCATGTCCCCGCCAGAACTTCCCGTCAGCAAGACCGAAAGCCGGCGCGCCCTGTGGGCGGCGGTTGTTTTGTTCGTAATTATAGGCCTGGTCATTGCCGCCATACTGATCGCGCCATCCGGACCGCCGGATAAGCCCGGTGCGGATGGGAATAAACCCCCTGCCGCCGATCCGGTCGCCAATGGCACCATGACCGGCCGCACGACGCCGGCTGTGCCTAACTAAGCGCCACCAGCGCCTCGTCGGCCGCCGAAACCAGACCTTCGAGAATACCCGGATCGCTTGACGAATGCCCGGCCTTTTTCACCAGATTGAAGCGCGCTTCCGGCCAGGCTTTTTTCAGATCCCAGGCGGTGGTCATCGGCGTCACCACATCGAAACGGCCCTGTACTATCCAGCCAGGGATATGGCGAATGCGATTGATATTCTCCAGCACCCAGTTTTCACTTTCGAAGAAACCGCCGTTCTTGAAGTACCAGCTTTCGATACGCGCGAAGGCAAGAGCAAACGCCGGATCGGAAAATTTCGATGCCGTTTCGGAAGGGCCGTCGATCGACAGCGTATCGCCTTCCCAACCACTCCAGGCGAGGGCGCAGCGTACGCTTTCGGCACGGTCCGCGCCGTTCAGCCGCTTCACATACGCAGAAAGCAAATCACCGCGTTCGTTTTCAGGGATGGGGGCGATGAACTTTTCCCAGATGTCGGGATAGAGGTGACTGGCGCCTTCCTGATAAAACCAGTCGAGTTCCGGTTTACGCACCAGAAAAATGCCACGCAGAATCAAGCCGCTGACATGATCCGGGTGAGTGAGGGCGTAGGCGAGGGATAGCGTTGACCCCCACGACCCGCCGAAGACCACCCATTTGTCGATGCCGAGCTTCTGGCGCAGGGCCTCGATATCGGCGACCAGATGCCAGGTGGTGTTGTCTTCCAGCGAAATGTCTTCCGAGGCATGTGGCGTTGATTTTCCGCAGCCGCGCTGATCAAGCAGGATGATGCGGTAACCGTCAGGATTGAAATAGCTGCGCAGGTTTGGCGAGGTGCCGCCGCCGGGGCCGCCGTGCAGCACCACGACCGGCAGGCCTTCGGGATTGCCGCTCTGCTCATAATATATCTTGTGTTTGCCGCCTGTGGGCATATGACCGCTGTCATAAGGCTCGATATCGGGGTAAAGGCCGCGCACCGGCGCGCTTTTTTGGGGTGTCACAGAGTCGGTCATCATCTTGAGTTTAAATGGGCAAATTGTTGGATATCACTAAGACGTAAAATGCCCGCGCTCACAACCCTTTTCCCACTAACGACGCTGCGCAGGCAAGCCATATTCTATGCCCTGGCCTATGCCGGCACGGGCGCGTCCCTGCCGTTCATGCCGCTATGGCTGAAAACCCATGGCATGACCGCGGGCCAGATCGGATTGATCCTGGCGGCGCCCTTGCTGCTGCGCGCCTTGTCCGGGCCGGTCAGTGGCCTGTGGGCCGATAGTTTTCGGCTCTACCGAACACCGCTTATCCTGCTGGCCTGTGGTGGGGCGCTGTTTTATGCCCTGATGGCAACAGGCGGCATCCTTCCGGCGGCGCGTTTTCCGCTTTATCTGATCCTGTATACACTGGGCTTCAGTTGCATGACCAGTATCGCGCCACTCAATGATTCCATGACCATGCAGTTGTCGCGTCTGGAGAATTTCGCCTACGCTATTCCGCGGGCCGTCGGTTCCAGTGCCTTTATCGTCGCCAATATCGGGCTGGGTTTCCTGTTGCTGGCTGCGCCGACGGATATAATCCTGATCTGGCTGGTGATATTTGCCATTCTGACGGCTCTGGGCGGGCGTTACCTGCTGGCTGGTCTTGAACGGCCTGGACATGCACCTCTGGAAACGGCAGGCGCCGGTCTTGAGCGATTGAAACGCCTGATGCGTGACGAGGGCTTTCTGTGGCTACTGGTCGCGATCGGCTGTCTCCAGGCGTCGCACAGTTTCTACTATGCCTTTTCGACTATCATCTGGAAGGAACGCGGTTTGTCTTCCAGTACCTGCGGTTATCTGTGGGCGGTTGGTGTGATGGCGGAGGTCGCTTTCATGGGACTGGGGGAGGGGATCAGGCGCAAGGCCGGCCCGTGGCGAATGCTGGTGATCGCCGGGGTATTCGCCGTGGTGCGCTGGGGCGTGATGGCTTGTTCGCCGCCGCTCTGGGCGCTTTATCCGCTGCAATGTTTGCATGCCTTGTCATTCGCTGCCACCTATTTGGCCGGGCTTGAACTGGTGCAGCGCCTGAGCCCAAAGGGCTTTGAAAGCCTCGGTCAGACGGTAAATGCGGCCTATGCCAATGGCGTCATGATGGGAATGGGGACAATCGTTTCCGGTGCCATCTATACCGTTTTCGCCGCGAAGGGCTATGGCGTGATGGCGGGCGTGGCGGCTCTGGGCTTAAGCAGTGCGGTGTGGCTCTACAGCCAGCGTTCGCGGCTGATGGCGGTAAAAGTGTAACCCCTACAGGTCCGTATCCGTCAAGCCTTCAGTCGTCCTTAATCGAACGGATGACCCGCGCCGGATTACCGCCGGCAAGGGTATTCGGAGGTACATCCCTGGTGACGACCGAACCCGCCGCCACAACCGCGTTTTCGCCTATCGTCACCCCGCCGATAACCGTTACGCCGGCGGCGATCCAGACGTTTCTGCCTATCACGATGGGCTTTGCGATCACGCCGTCGCGCCGTCGGGAAGGTTCAATGGGATGGCTCGACGTGATGAGGCTCACGTTTGGCCCGATCATCACGTCATCGGCAATGTCGATTCCGCCAAGATCGTACATGGTGCAATTCTGATTGATGAATACATTGCGCCCAACGCGGATATCCTCGCCGCCGGTCGTGTAGAAGGGGGGGATGAGCGAAAAGCTGTCGTCCACCTTACGGCCGATAAGGTCGCTGAACACGGCCCGGATTTCGTCCGCATCGGCGTACGTCAAACGGTTGAGAACCGGAGTAATGGCCATAGCCCGCCTGACGCTGGCGACCATGGCTGCCGATTCCGGCGTTCTTCCGGAAATTATCCTGGTGCCGTCCTCATTCGACATGCGTAATTTCTCCGGTAGCGAAAAGCTCCAATCTATCCCCACAATGCCGGCGTGGCCGGATGCAGGATCGAGCCAGTAATTTCCAGTCCGTGCTCGCGGTCACGCGCCAGCAGCAATGGCCCGTCGAGATCAACGAAATCGGCCCCTTGCGCCACGATCATGGCCGGGGCCATGGAAAGCGACGTGGCCACCATGCAGCCGACCATAATACCCAGGCCCGCCTCGATGGCTTCGGCTTTCAACGCTAAGGCTTCCGTCAGGCCGCCAGCCTTGTCGAGCTTGATATTGATGTGGCTGTAGAGCCGCGAACAGCGATCCAGTTCCAGCCGCGTATGCAGGCTTTCATCGGCGCACAGGGGTACCGGACAATCATAGCCCAGCAACTGTTCGTCCTCAGAGACCTTCAGCGGTTGTTCGATCAGCTTGACGTCCAGCTTTTTCATATCCGGCGCGATCCGTACCAGATCGTCAAAGCTCAGGCCTTCATTACCATCAACGATCAATCGGGCATGGGGCGCCTTGTTACGTACGGCTTCGACACGATCAAGGTCATCCGCACCGCCGATCTTGAGCTTGAGCACCGGCCGGCGGCCATTGACCGAGGCCTGCGCCCCCATGGCTTCCGGCGTATCGAGGCTTAATGTATATGCCGTTTTGAGCGGATCGAGCCGCTTTAATCCAGCGGTCCGCCACGCCGGGATACCGGTCAGCTTGGCGTTCAGGTCCCACAAGGCGCAGTCTATGGCATTGCGCGCCGCACCCGCCGGCAGCAGGTCATGCAGGTCGCTGAAACTCAAACCCGCTTCGATGCGATGACGCACGGCTTCGATATCGGCCAGCGACTGCTCGATGCTTTCGCCGTAACGGGCATAAGGCACGCTTTCGCCGCGGCCGGTATGGCCCTGATCGTCGAGTTCGGCGTAAAGTACCCGCGCCTCGGTTTTGGAGCCGCGGGCAATGGTGAAGCGCCCGGCGATCGGGAAGGTCTCTTCGCGGAGGATCAGTCTCATATCAGATCGCTGATGGCGGCATCGAGCAGCAGATAGGCGCGGCCAGAATCGCTGCCCAGGACTTCGTTCAGGCCTTTGACGACATCCTTGCCGAGCAGGGCCATATTGATCTGTTGATCGTAAAAGGTGGCGAAATCGTTGGCCTGTTGCCGCAGCGGCGCGTCGGAAAGCAACCGGCGGCTCAGGCGGCGGATGGCGGCAGGGGCCACGCGGCGAACCACGAGGCGGGCGCCTTCATTATCCTCGGCCATGATCGCGCCAATGACTTCTTCAATCCGCGCACGGCCAAGCAGGGAGGCGGCATCAACCCCCATGGCGCTGACCTCGGCGATCATCAGGTCGTCCAGGTTATCGAATTCGGGATCGTGCGGCGGTTCTGCCATGGTTTGCGGCTGGGCCGCTTCCGGCGCAGGTGCAGTGGCCTTGTCGCGGCCTTCCATGCCGCCGAGCAGTTCGCGCCAGGACCAGCCATCCTGAACGGCGCGGGCGGGTCGGGCCTCGCGTGGTGCCGGCGCGGGCGCAGGCGTAGAAGAGGGGCGGGTTTCCGAGGCTGGTACACTCAACGGCAGCAAACGGGCACGGGTGACAGAAGGCTGCACGGGCGTTGGTGCTTCCGACACTCTGCGGGCAGGCGGTGTCACGCCCCGGCCATAGTCGCGCTCACGCGGCGCCGGTTCGGCTGTCTGCGGCAAGGACTGGTCGCCCGATATGACTCCCATCAATCGTACGGCCTCGGTCAACATGTCGTAATTGCGCTTCACCCGTTCCTGGAAAGCGCTGTCGACGGCCTCGGTTTCCTGCGACGCCTTGCGGGCAGCCTCCAGCATGGCGTTGATGCCGTCTTCAACGCTCTGACGGATCTCGACGATACGGGCCTGGGCAATGGTTGGCAACTGATCGGCGCCGTTGGCGAGGTCGTTCAGGGCTTCGTTCACCTCGGCGATGGTCTGGCGGGTATGGGCGAAGCTGGCGTCGAGTTTCTGTGCCGTTTGATCGCCGGCCTCGCCGATCAGGTCGGCCGATTCCTCGATCAGGCGACGGGCGGCAGCGAAGCGCGTGTCGAAGACCTCATCGGCTTTCTTGCTGGCTTCAAAGATCGATTCATTCAGGCGATCGACGCGCATCTGGGCCGTTTGTGAGGCCTGATCGGCGGCGCGCTTGGCGTCCTCGGCCGAAGCATTGAGGTGTTCCAGCGCCCGGCGGGTCTCATCGACCAGATCGTCGCGTGCGTCAGCGGCCATGACCGAGATGTTGGACAGGGTGGCATGGATGCGTGTTTCGAATGCCGTGCGCTCGTTTTCAGCGGCGCCGTGCACAGCGTGGAAATGCGACTGCGCCGAAACCACGATATCACGCAGTACATCGATGCCGCGCGCCGAAGTTTCACCAAGATCGACGGTGGCGACGCGCGTGATCGACAGCGCTTCGGTCAGTTGCGCGCGCTGGTTCTCGATATGGACGGCGAAATCTTCCTGGTCGGCGCGCAGGGAAAGGGCGGCGGAAACCAGTCCGGCGCGTTGCTGCGACAGGCCTTCCTCCACGCTGCGTACCTGATCGCTGACGCCGGAACCCGCCGTTTCCAGACGGACGGTCTGGCGGTCGAGGTCTTCGGCGGCGGTGCGGGCGACGTCGGCCACATCGGCGGCGGCATTGACCACGGCGCCAGTTGAAGCGGCCAGGCTGGCCTCGGCTTCGCGCAGTTGCGTCTGTGCCAGATCGGAAGCATCAGCCACCATGCGTGCCTGGCGATCGACGGCCTCGATGATACTGCTCGACTGAAGGCCGAGCGACTGGCTGAGCGCGCTCATGCTTTCGCGTTCATGCGCCAGCGACAGGGTAATGCTTTGCGCGGCCGTGCGGGCACCCGTAGCCGCCTCGGCCAGACGGTCGGTTTCGGCCTTCAGTTGTGTGCTCAGTTCGGAGACATCGGCGTGGGCCAGACGGACAGCACGGACAGCATGATCGACCTGTTCGCGCAGGGCGGCCACCAGGTCGCCGGTCTGTGCAGCGGCGGAAGCCGCCGGCGCCATCAGGGTCTCTGCTAACTGGGCCGCGCGATCCGCCTGACGCGACAGGATAGCGGCGTTGCGAAGCGCGAAGGCTGTGGCGAATATCAGACCGGTCGGGAAGAGGGCAAGGAAGACCAGAATAACGATACGGAACGGTTCATAGGTCATGGCCGTCAAATCGCTTTGCGCGCCCAGCGCAAACGCCGCCAGACCGCAGGCCCACAACAGGCTGGCGAAAGTGGCCAGTCCCCACAGCACAGCGGACGAAGGCGCGTCCCTGCGCTCAACTTTTTCCGCCCTGACCTTCTGGGCGCTTACGTCGCGGGCCGGTTTCGCCGGCGCTTTGTGTGTTCTCGCCGGCGGAGTGGTTTCCGGTGGTGGTTGCAGTTCGGTCATGGTTTCGGGAATATCCAGAACAGCTTCAGCGGCAGATGGTTCCGATGCGGGACTGCTTTTCGTCCGCAGCTTCAATTCGGCTTCGGAGGCAGGTGCCTGTTCGGGGACGGGTTCAGGTCTGATATCCGGCGCTACGTGGGTGGGGTTGTCGAAGGGAGCTTCGAGAATATCGTTTATTCTTCCCGCATCTTCCATGGCGGGCACCGTTGTCTCCGCCACGGGTTCCGGCTCGTCGAAAAGCGGCCGCAGCTTGGAGCGGCCGAAGATGTTCATTTTCGGTTCGGATGGATTGAGCGGGGGACGGGGTGGTTTCATTCAAATAGTATCCTGAGGCCGGTCTTCTTCAGCCATGCGGCGCATTTTTCGGGAGACAGGCGGGTTCTCCCAGCAGGAGAAAGTTACGTCAACTTACGCTTTTCGCAAAGCTTTTTGTCAAGTTTCTGCTTGTCAAGATTTTGCCAATCATGATTCGGACCAGCGGAATCAGCCTTGACGCGAGGCTTCATCGTCCGCAGGGGCCGTGTCCGGCATCCGGGCATTATCAGGTTGCGCGGCCGGTGCCTGATCCTGCCGCGGGGTTCCCGAAGTGCCACCGAAATGCAGCAGCGCCGCCGAAATCAGCACGGCGACCAGTCCACTCAGCAGATTTAACAACCAGGACACGGGAGAAGCCTTCAGGTTTGCGGTAGCCGATGATCACTCATAAGCGGCGGGCAATCACATTATTGGCAGTAACCATGACTCAAATAGTGTCGGGCGGCAATCAGGCCGCCGCAATTATGCTTCATCTGCGGTAATCGGGCCACGGGGGACGTGCGGATCGGGCCCGTAAGCATTATCGCCATCATCGCCCGGTTTCAGCGCCAAAGAGAAAACCAGCCCCCAGCACAGGATATTGGCGATAATGCCAAAACCGTTCATCAGCCACAGGATCGCGCCGGGCAGGTAACCGCCGACCGCCAGCGAAACCAGCGCCATGAAGGCTTGCGGGGCAAGCAGCCACAGCCAGACCGCGGATTGTCCGATATCGTGCAGCCGCTTGATCAGTATGCACAGCAGGGGCCAGGCCATCAGTCCCCAGCAGATACTCAGCACGACCGGACCATTGAATGAAGGCACCGTGCCAAGGCCGAAGCCGATGACCACCATGATCAGCATGGCAATGGCGATACTGGAAAAGAACTGCGTGCCGCTGATACGGCCGTCTAGAGAAAACAGAAAACGGGTCATGCGCATTTCCTTTTTCGGCCTTTTTTAGCCCTCGCTGATTTCAGCCTATGTCCGGCCGGTGAAGGTGTAAAGCATTTGTCGCTGGTCCGGCTTTGGGCTATCTGTGGTCGATCCCCGTGTCAGAGGTCTTCATGCTGTCATTTCCTTCCGTTGATATCCGGGACGATGTTCGCCCCGACAGCCTGATGCCGGTCGTGAAGACACTTGCCAAACCCACTGTTTTCAAAGGCCTTGTTGCGGACTGGCCGGCGGTTGGGCGAGCGAAACGTTCGCCAGGGGAACTGATCGATTACCTGAAGGCCTGCGATAGCGGCAAACCGGCTGAAACCTTTCGTCAGACGCGGGGGGGCGATGGCAGGTATTTCTATGGCAATGGCCCAGGCGGCCTCAATTTTCAACGCGCGCCCATTCCGCTGAAGGTGACGCTTGATCGCCTGCGCAGTCTGATCGGCAAGGCGGAGGGCGAACCTGTCTATATCCAGTCGGCGGTGCTGAAGGATTATATGCCGCGCTTCATGGCGGAAAATTCCCTGACCGTGCCTGAGGTCGAGCCGCGCATCTGGATCGGCAACCGTTCGGTGACCCAGACTCATTTCGATATCAACTATAATCTGGTTTGCATGGTCGGCGGACGTAAGCGCTTCGTTTTGTTCCCGCCGGATCAGACGGGGAACCTCTATATGGGGCCGCTGGAAACGACCGTTTCGGGCGTCCCGACTTCAATGGCTTCGCTGGAAAATCCGGATTTTCAGGCTCATCCTCTTTTCAGGGAAGCCCTCAAGGCCGCCACGGTCGCCGATCTGGAACCGGGGGATGCTCTCTACGTGCCCTACATGTGGTGGCATCATGTCTCATCGAGCGATGATCTCAATGTGCAGGTCAATTACTGGTGGAACACGGCGGGGGCGGAGATGGGAGCGCCGATGCAGGTATTGATGCTGGCCATGCTGAACCTGCGCGACCTGCCGGCGGACCAGAACACGGCCTGGAAAGCGATGTTCGATCATTTCGTTTTCGGTGGAACCGATACGGCCGCGCATCTGGCGCCCGAAGTGCGTGGCCTGTTGGGGGATATCAAGCCGGAACAGCGCGCGCTTATACGGCGCGCAATAGGTAAAAACCTGCAAAGCTAATTTTTTACCGGTGCTTGCTGCGCATCGGGCGAGGGGCCATAGATATTGTCGTCAGGCTGACCGGGCCAGACGGTCAGGGCGATGCCGAGCGTCAGGACGGCCAGATTGCCGAGGAAAGCCACGAAATTTGTCATATCGGTAAGATGGGCGGCCTCGATAACGTCACCGCCGATGCTGACGATCAGGCCGGGAATGAACCCGGCGAACAGGATCAGCCCGAACCAGGCCGAAAGTCCGACATCATGCAGACGCGTCGCGCACAGGCAGAACAGCGCATAATAGAGCAGCACGGTCAGCACCATGGTTAGCCAGTTCAAAGGCTGATCCAGCCGCCCCGCCCATTCATCACTCAGGGCATCCGGCAGAATGGCGACACCGAACCAGATGACGAAAATCAGAACCTGACAGGCCCAGAAGTTGAGCAGGAATTGCAGGCGGTTGATACGCCCTCGCGGCGAGAAGAGGGCATTGGCGCCGACAAGAATATGATGTTTGGCCATAATGGCGAAAAGCCCCGAATTGCGACCCTTAATTGATCACAGAACGCGTGATCTGTAAATCAGCCTTTGTGGCGTTCGCGCAGGATATCCAGTACATTTTCAAGCTTCGTCTCACGGGCCATCAGCAGGACTTCGAGATGGTAGAGCAGGTCGGCGGCCTCATTGTGCAGTTCATCTAGGTCGCCGGCGCGTCCGGCCAGCGCGGTCTCCAAGCCTTCTTCACCGACCTTCTGGGCGATCTTGGCGATACCCTTGTGCATCAGGCGGGCGGTGTAGCTGTCGGCCGGCGGCGCCTTGGCGCGATCCTTCACCACATGCGCCAGGTGGCCTATGAAACCGATACCGGGCGCGGTCTCGGTGCCGAAGCATGAAGTCGTTTTGGTGTGGCAGGTCGGGCCGTTTGGGCGGGCATAGACCAGCAGGGCGTCTTCATCGCAATCGGTCAGGATACGGTCGAGTTCAAGCGTATCACCGGAGGTTTCGCCCTTCTTCCACAGACGGTTCTTCGACCGCGACCAGAAGGTAACGAGCCCTCCCTGGAGCGTGGCCTTCAGCGCTTCGGCGTTCATATAGCCGAGCATAAGCACCTGAAGGGTATCGGCATCCTGCACAACAGCAGGGACGAGACCGTCACCTTTGGCAAAGTCGATCTTCTCGATATCGGCGATGGTCAGGGCGTTGGGCAGTTTATGGGCTGCTGGTTTGTAGGTTTCTGGCATTTTATATCCGTACGGCTATTCCGGCGGCGCGAAGATCACGCTTCAGGTCCGGAATGGCAATTATTTTCTTGTGAAAGACGCTGGCGGCGAGGGCGCCGGAAACATCGGCCTTGTCGAACACTTCCTCGAAATGCTCTGGCGCACCGGCGCCGCCGGAGGCCACAAGCGGTATATCTATCAGATCACGAACCAGCCGTAACTGTTTGATATCATAACCCTTACGTACGCCATCCTGATTCATGCAGTTAAGTACGATTTCGCCGGCCCCGCGGTTTTTCGCTTCGACCACCCAATCGAGCGTGCGGCGTCCGGCCTGACGAATCTTGTCGGGATCGCCGGAATACTGGTGGACGTAATAATCATTGTCCATTTCGCGGCTGTCGATCCCGACCACCACACACTGCGATCCGGCCATCTCGGCCAGTTCATTGATCAGGTCGGGGCGCTCCAGAGCCGGTGAGTTGATCGAGACCTTGTCGGCGCCGGAATTGAGGCACTTCACTGCCTGTTCAGCCGAACGGATGCCGCCGGCGACACAGAAGGGAATATCGAGCGCGCGAGCGATCTGCGACACCCAGTTGTAATCGACCGTGCGGCCTTCGGCGGAAGCCGTGATATCGTAGAGCACAAGCTCGTCGGCGCCTTCATCACGGTAACGCAGGGCCATATCGACCGCGTCACCGAGGATTTCGTGGCCGACAAACTGCACGCCCTTGACGACCTTGCCGTCCTTGACATCGAGACAGGGGATAATGCGTCTAGCCAACATGCTTTTTATCCAACATTCAGGGCGGCCTTTAGATCAATGAGACCTTCGTAGATCGCCTTGCCAACAATGGCGCCATGTACGCCGAGTGCCTTGAGATCATACAGGTCTTCGACCGATTTTACACCGCCGGAGGCCTGAATTTCAAGATCTGGACGTTTCTTGCGCAGGGCCTTCATCAGGTCCATGTTCGGCCCCATCAACATGCCGTCGCGCGACACGTCGGTGACGAGAATGCGCTGGGCGACTCCGAAGGGGTAATAGTCAAGCACTTCAAACAAATCTAAGCCTGATCCTTCCACCCAACCATGTGTTGCTACATGAAAGAATATCTCGTGATCGGGGTGATTAATGCTCGGAAATACATCGAGCGCCAGCGTGATACGGTCCTTGCCGAAATCACGCAGCCAGCCGCGCACCTCTTCCGGATTTTTCACCGCCGCCGAGCCGACGACAACCGCCGATACACCTTCATCGAGCAGGGTCTGGACGTGTTCGCGCGTGCGGACGCCGCCGCCGGTCTGGATTTTGGCACGCGAGGCCTTGGCCAGCCGACCGATCAGTTCATGCTGTTGCGGTGAGCCGGCCTTGGCACCATCGAGATCGACGATATGCACCCATTGCGCGAACTCTTCATTAAACAGCGCGAGGCGCTTGAACGGATCAGAGTCGTACTTCGTCACGGCGTCAAACCGCCCTTGCGCGAGGCGGACGCATTCGCCGTTGATCAGGTCGATGGCAGGGTAAAGGATCACAAGTCTACTCGCAGAAAATTCTCTAAAATTCGGGCACCGGTAGTACTGGAACGCTCGGGGTGGAACTGGCAACCAAACACATTGTCCTTGCGGACCATGGCGGCGAAGGGGGCACCGTAGGTGCTGGTCGTCAGGGTATGGTCGTTGACCGGGCAGACATAACTGTGGACGAAGTAGGCGAAGTCACCGTTGTTGACGCCAGCCGTCAACGGATCGGCCTTGATGACCTCAAGCTGGTTCCAGCCCATATGCGGCACAACCATATCCGGTGTAGCGGTCATTTTCGTTACCTTGCCGGGGATCAGGCCAAGGCACTCCACATCGCCTTCTTCCGAGCCTTCAAACAGCAGTTGCTGGCCGAGACAGACACCGAGCAATGGCGCCTTCAGGCCGCGAATGGTATCATAAAGTCCGAGTTCCCGGATGCGCGACATAGCGAAGCCCGCCGCGCCGACACCCGGCAGCACGACCTTGGCGGCCGCAGCGATTTCTGCCGGATCGGAACTCAGGCGGGCTTCCGCGCCCAGCCGTTCCAGAGCAAACAGGACGGAGGCGGTATTGGCGCAGCCGATTTCGATGACAATGATTTCAGCACCGTTTCCGGTCATTTTAAAATCCAATAACTAATGGGGCCAGGGTCCGCGACCCTGGTCAAGCGAGCATCCCCTTGGTGGAGGGCAGGGCGTCGCCTTCGATGCGCGTGGCCTGGCGCAGGGCACGGCCCAGCGCCTTGAAGCAGGCTTCCGTCTTGTGGTGGTCATTACCGCCGGTGACTTCGACATGGATCGAAGCACCGAGCGTTTCCGACAGCGAGCGGAAGGCGTGAGCGGTCATCTCGGTCTGGTAGTCACCGATGTGGGTTGATTGGAATTCGCCCTTGAAGACACAGAACGGCCGGCCACCGAGATCGATGGAAACCTTCGCCTCGGTCTCGTCCATCGGCAAAACGAAGCCGAAGCGGGCCATGCCAACGCGATCGCCGAGCGCGACTTTCAGCGCCTGTCCGAAGGCCAGCATGCAGTCCTCGACCGTATGGTGGGCGTCGATTTCGAGATCGCCCTCGCAGGCCAGTTGCAGCGAAAAGCCGCCGTGAGTCGCCACCTGATCGAGCATGTGATCAAAGAAACCGACACCAGTATGGACCTTAACTGGCTTGGGCTGATCGAGATTGACCTGCACCGAAATGCGGGTCTCCTTGGTATCGCGCAGGATTTCGCCGACGCGCGGCGTCTTGTCAGCCGGCGCGACGTCGAGCGCACGCAGGATACGGTTATTGGTGGCGATATCGCCCAGCGCCAGCAGCAGGCCAGTGGGAGTCACCTGCGGACTGAGACCCAGGCGCTTGAGCGCCGTCTGGGTTTGCAGCAAAGCCTTGGGGCGAAGCAGCATGAAGGGGCCGTCATTGAGGTCGAAGCTTTCAAGCTGTTTCGAACGTGACAGAGCTTCACGCACACGCGCCTGTTCGGCGCGAATGAGGTCGACCCGCGATTGCAACATGAGCGCCCGCGAAGGCGACAGGGCGGCGTCGGCGGCGCGCACTGAAGGTGTCGGCAGCGGATGCGGTTCACAGAATTTCAGCAAGCCCTGCAAGGTCTTGGTGTTGGCGATCAGCGCACCGACGCGGGCGCCGGCCATGCCGCAGAGGTACGACAGGCTTTTCAGGACCACCACATTGGGTTCATTGATCGCCAGCTCGACCATGGAAGCGGCGGTACAGGCATCGAAATAGCTCTCGTCGATTATCAGAAGGGTCGGGAAGAGATCGACCGCCAGCGCGCGGGCTGCTGTGATATCCCAGGCCTTGCCATCGGTCTGACGCGGATTGTGGACGAGGTAGAAGCCACCACCCTTGGTGAGCGGACCGTTTTCCGGTGGCTTGCGGATGGTCAGGTTATAGACCCCGCACAGGTCTTCGAGATAGTGATCGGCGCCGGCCCAGACAAATTCATGGCCGTGGACGCGCAGGCGGCGCATCAGGATTTCCATGGCGTGGGAAGCGCCGCGCGTCACCATCAATTGATGCGTTTCGACACCATAATAATCGGCCATACGCTCGCGTAGCGGTTCCAGCGATGGCGGCAGAGATTCCAGACCCGCGCCGGAGGCATTCAGGGAAGAGAAGGGCGAATTAAACATCTAAACTTCCAATCTGAAATCAGCAGCGAGCGCGTGGGCTTCTAGGCCTTCGAGACGCGCCAGACGAGCAGCGGCAGGCGCGATGGCGGCAGCGCCTTCGCGGGTCGCCTTCTGGACGACAAAACTGGTCAGGAACGAACGAACGGTGATGCCATCCCAGGCGCGGGCGGCGCCATCAGTTGGCAGAACGTGGCTCGGTCCGGCGGCATAGTCGCCAAAGGTTTCGGCGGCATAGGTGCCGGCGAAGATGGTACCAGCGGCAGTCAGTTGCGGGATGATGGCGTCGACATCCGAAACCTGAATGGCAAGGTGTTCCGGACCATAGAAGTTGGAGACTTCGGCGGCCTCTTCCAGAGACGACACGACAAACAGGCGGGCCTGTTCCAGCGAGGCGCGGGCGATGGTTTCACGCGGCAGGCGCGACACCTGCGCCTCGACCTCGACGGCGATCTGCGCGGCGATATCGGCGGAGAGCGCCACCAGAATAACCTGGGCGTCGGCATCGTGTTCGGCCTGACTGAGCAGGTCAGCAGCCACCAGTTTCACATTGGCGGTGTCGTCAGCGATGACCAGCAGTTCGGAAGGACCGGCGGGCATATCGATGGCGAGACCCGACACGCGCTCTGTTGCCAGGCGTTTGGCTTCGGCCACATATTTATTGCCGGGGCCAAACAGCTTGTCAGCAGGGGGTGTGCCTTCGAAAGCCCCAAGCGCCAGACCGGCAATGGCATGAGCGCCACCGACCAGCCACATGGCATCGAGGCCGGAAGCGGCGGCCGTGGCGATCATCATCGGGTGGATAGAGCCGTCGCGCGCCGGCGGCATGACACAGACGCGATTGGGTACGCCGGCCACAAGTGCGGGCACGGCGGTCATGATCAGGGTTGAGAACAACGGCGCCGTGCCGCCGGGAATATAGAGGCCGGCTGTGGTGATTGGGCGATAGACGCGTTGCAGGCTGAGGCCGGGCTTGGGTGCGATCAGTGGGCCATCCGCGGGCAGTTCGGCAGCTTGAAAGGCGCGGACATTCTCGACCGCCAGTTCCATGGCGGCGAGGTCTTCGGCGGGCAGTTGGGCGCGGGCGGCGACGACAGTGGCGCTGTCGAGCTTTACAAAGCGCGGGGCGTGGCCATCGAGCTTGACCGACCAGTCGGAGACGGCGGCAAAACCGCGCGTCGCCACATCGTCAAAGATGGTGCGGACGATATCGACCACGCGCGCATCGCGACGGTTTTCCGGACGGGCCAAGGCCGCCTTCCGTTCCGTTGCACTGAGATTTTTCCAAACAAAGGTCTTCATTGTCTTATCCGAGGCGCCTTGCCTCACTTCATCATCTTTTCAATCGGCAGGACCAGGATCGCCGAGGCGCCTGCGGCTTTCAGCTTATCGAGCGTGTCCCAGAACACGTTTTCCTGACAGACCGCATGCACGGCAACTGTGTCTTCACGGCCGGCCAGTTGCATGATCGTCGGGGCATCGGCGCCGGGGATCATACGGATGATCTCATCGAGATGGACACGTGGGGCGTTCATCATCACGTACTTGGCGCCAGTTGAGGCGGTGACGCCATCGAAACGGCGCAGGAGCATGTCGTAGGTGTGGGCCAGTTCGGGCGCCGGGGCGTGCGGCGCCTTGATCAGCACAGCTTCCGATTTCAGCACCAGATCGGTCGCCTTCATGCCATTGGCTTCCAGCGTGGCACCGGTCGAGACCAGATCGCAGATGGCGTGGGCGATCTTCATGCGAGGGGCCACTTCGACCGCGCCGCGCATCTCGACGATCTCTGCCGTGACACCATTGTTCTTCAGCCACTTACCGAGGATATTGGGATAGGAGGTGGCAATGCGCTTGCCTTCCAGCCACTTCGGGCCGGTGTAATCGACATCATTGGGCACGGCGACTTTCAGCGTGCACGAACCGAAGCCGAGGCGCTGGACGATCATGCTTTCGAGATCGCGATCCGGGAAGTGCTCGGCCAGCACATTGTAACCGACAATGCCCAGTTCGGCGACGCCATCGGCCACGAAGGTCGGAATATCGTCGTCACGCACGCGCAGCAGGTCGATCGGCTGGTTTTCGATACGGTACAGCAGTTCGTTGGCGCCCTTGATGATGCGCAGGCCAGCACCGGAGATCAGTTCGCCCGAGCGATCCGCCAGACGGCCGGATTTTTGAACAGCAATGCGTAAACGGGGCTCAGTCATAACATACTCTTTGTTCTTATACCTCCCCGACTTGTCGGGGAGCCGGGCGGCCGGTGCCGGGGACCGACGCGCTTGCGCGTTGGTGGTGGGAGTTCTTACTTCTTTTCAGTCTTCATCTTATCCAGCACCAGCCGGTAACCCTGATGCGGCATTTCCCGGAGGAAACGCGCCACACGGGTGACGGTGGTGGTCGAGGCGCCGGTGCGCTCGGAAATTTCGCGGTAACTCAAATTGCCCTCGTCGAGCAGGCGCGCCACCTTGAAGCGTTCGGCAAAGGCCCGCAGTTCAGAAGGCGTACACAGATCATCGAGGAAGGCTTTCACCTCTTCGATCGATTGCAGACCAAGCAACGCTTCGGCGAGCGCATCGGAATCCGTCTTGCTGATTTTCATCTCGATAGTCATTGTATTACTGTAGTAGCGTGTTATCGTGTTGATACAGCAGGATGTTTAGATGTGCAAGCCTTATCTGCCGGATTTTTCCATTCGTCAGGTTAAATTAATTTAAGGCTTTGATGACCGTTTTGGCCTGTTCTGCGGCATACAAATGGGTAGTATAAAACCATGAGTGCCGAATTGTGTCGGTATGCGAGGGGGTCATGTTCATGTTCAAAACGTTCGCCGCAGCCAGTACGCTTATCATTGGTGTTTGCACCTCAGCGGTCTGTGCGCAATCGGCAACGCCCGAAATCACGGAAAAACCCGCGGCGAAGACCGATATGCGAGCACCGCGCGACTGGTCCGCGACCTTGATCGCCGATGCGCAGTCCCTGCGCGATACGGTCATTGACAGCCATCCCGGCGCCTACGATAAACTTAATCCACAATTCAGGGCTCACGTTGAGCAGGGATTGGCCGACGCAAACGCCCGCGCCGCGCAAACGAAGGATGCGGGTGGCTGGTGGTGGGCCTTGCGCGCCTACATAGCGAGTTTCGACGACGGCCATGTCCAGATTGGTTACTATGACACCAGCTTCGCCTTTCCGACGAAATGGCCGGGGTTTCTTACCGGTTACAATGGGAGTAACCAGATTGTCGCCGTGCGTGACGAGAGCGATCCGGCGACTCCGCCGGTTGGGGCGCGCCTCGTGGCCTGCGATGGCGAGACGGCGGATGTTCTGGCGCAACGCCGGATTGGCACATTCCGTGGCCGCTGGTTCCTCGAATCACAGCGGGTCACCTATGGCAGTCTGTTGTTTGTTGATATTCAAAACCCCTATCTCACACCCCAGAGATCGTGCCAGTTTGATAATGGCGGGCAGGTCACGACCTACAACCTGAATTGGCGCAGTATCGACGACACCATGTTGGGGAAATATCGTCAGGCCATGGCGCAAACCAGCCATGATGATTTTGGCCGCCATGCGGTTGCTGGTGGTGGCGTGTGGGTATCCATGCCCGATTTCGAAGGCGATCCGGATTCCAATGCTTACAAGCACCTGACGCCACTGATCGCGCAGATGAACACAGACCAGATGGCCCTGCGCAATGCGTCTTTTATCGTTCTTGACCTGCGCGGCAATGGCGGCGGTTCGTCGGTCTGGAGCGAACATATCGCCCGGACGCTGTGGGGCGACGCCTGGATCGCGGCGCACCGACCGGCGGCCGTGCAGGCAATCGACTGGCGCGCCTCTGACGGCAATATCGCCAACATGCAGGCCTATATTGATACGGCGCAAAAAGTAGGCGGTGACAAGGAAATGGAAGCCTGGGCGCAGCCGGTTATCACCGGTATGAAGGCGGCGAAAGCGGCTGGTCAGCCTTATTGGCATCAGGGAAATGACAGGCCCGAAGCGCCACGGGATATGAGCGCGGTCAATCCGATGCACGGCAAGGTTTATGTCATAACCGATCCGATCTGCGCTTCTGCATGCCTCGACGCTGTTGACCTGTGGAAAGCCTTGGGTGCGGTTCAGATCGGCCGTGAGACGTCTGCGGATACCGATTATATGGAAGTCCGGTCCGAGATATTAACCAGCGGTCTGGCGGGAATCGCTGTGCCTACCAAGGTGTGGCGCGGTCGGGCGCCTGGCAGCAACGTGCCTCAGCGCCCGGACCATTTGTTTGATGGCAACATGGCCGATGAAGCGGCCTTGCTGACATGGCTTCAAACGCTGAAATAGCGCTCTTTCGCCGCCAGACCCAAGCCACTTGCGACGGACGAGAACCGGTCACCATAGTGCATCCGCGCTGACGGGAAGGCCGCCTGCATGGCCGCTTCAAAGCCGGGCAGGGCGGTTGAACCGCCGGTCATGAACAGGGTCTGCACCGCGTCAGACTTAAGACTAGCCAGTTCCGTCACCGTTTCCAGCGCCACGGCCACGACCTTGGCCACTTCTTTCTCGACGCTATCGGTCAGGGTCTCGCGGCTGATATCCAGCTGCCAGTCGGGATCGATGGTGGTGAAATCGACCGTCGTCGTCTCGGCGTCGGAAAGGGCGATCTTGGCTTTTTCGATACGGTTGGCGATATCGTGACCGGCCTGCCGTTCGATTACTTCCAGCAGGCGCGCCGTCTTTTCGCGCTCGCCCGACAGGTAGTGGGTCTGGCGCAGGGAGGTCATGGCCTTCTGCGTATAAAGGAAGTTGATCAGGTGCCAGGTGGCGAGTTGCACATAAGGCTGGCTCGACATCTCGTTGCCGTTCTTGAGCTTGCCGCGAAAACCCAGATCGCGCATGGCGGTATCGAGACTGAGGCGGGTATCGAAGTCGGTGCCGCCGATATGAACCCCGGCATTGGCCAAAATCTCACGTTTACCCGTACCCAGCCGCAATACGGAAAAGTCCGAAGTGCCGCCGCCGATATCAACCACCAGCACGATTTCTTCGCGATTTAGACCTTGCGCATAGTCGCGCGCCGCGGCCAGAGGTTCGTATTCGAAGCTGATGTTCCTGAACCCCTGCGCCTCGGCGATGCCACGCAGTTCGGCTTCGGCGCGGGCATCGGCGACCTCGTCGCCATCGACGAAATGCACCGGGCGGCCCAACACTACGTCCTCGATCGTTTCGCCGGCAAAGGCTTCGGCGCGCTGCTTCAGGGCGGCAATATAGAGACCGATAATGGCGCGGAAATCCTTGCGGCCGGTACCGATCTGCGTCGTTTCCTTGATCAGCGAGGAACCGAGGATTGACTTCAGCGCGCGCATCAGGCGGCCTTCATAGCCGTCAAGATATTGTGCGATCGCTTCACGGCCTATGGTCGTTTTGTCGGTTTCGAAGTTGAAGAATATGGCAGAGGGCAGGGTGACGGCTTCGCCTTCGACCGGCACCAGTTGCAACGTATCGCCACGGCCGACACAGACGGCAGAGTTGGATGTACCGAAATCGATACCGCAATAAGGTCGAGACATGAGAACAGCCTTTGGGGAGAAGGGCTGCGCTGTTTAGCGGCAGGTTTTGATAAAAGCCAGAGGGAAGTTGAAGGAAACCAGAAACTCCACCACCAACGCGCAAGGCGCGTCGGTCCCCCTCCCAATCAGAGATGGGAGGTACAAGAAGGTAGGGTTAAATCTCGATCAGTACGTCGGGCAGTTCATTGGGATTGTCATCGCCTGGCGGGAAATGCGCGGCCAGGGCTTCGCCACATTTTTCGACCGCTGCCTCGAAACCGCTGGTCAGATCGCCGTCTTTAACATGGGTGAGCAGGGCGGCGATTGTGTCGTTCCACAGGCTTTTATCGACCTTGGTATAGATGCCCTGGTCGGCGATGACCTCGACGAAATGTTCTTCCAGCGCACAGAATATCATTACGCCGGTCTGGCCCTGCGTCAGGTGCAGGCCGCGGGCATAGAACTGCTCCATGGCCTTTTGGTGGACCTTGCGGTTGCGCGTCGCCTTGGGTGTCAGCCACAGTTTCAGGCCGGTGAAGCGGATCATCGTGTAGATAACCGCGAAGACGATAACCTGCACGAAGCCGTAGCCGATCAGCACTTCCCAGGTGGCGAAATCGCCGCTGACGCCAATGCCGTTCCAGCCGAAAAGACGGCTCATCAGAGGCGCCAGCCATTCGTGCGGCAGCATGCCGAAAGCGGAGAGCAGCATGGGCACGATAAAGGCCATTACCGCTGCCCAGCCGAGCGGGGTTTCGCCGTAATCGAGTGCCTTCGATTTGATGACGCAGGTGATCTCGCCTGACGTATTCAGTTCGGCTTTGGCGATGGCCGCATTGACGCGGCTGTGGTCGATTTTCAAGGTCATTTTACCAGCTTCCAAATCTACCAGCTACCAGAACTGCCGCCGCCGCCGAACGAGCCGCCGCCGCCACTGAATCCACCGCCTCCACCAAAGCCGCCACCGCCGCCCCAGTCACCGCCACCTCGTCCACCGCCGCCAAGGAGGCTGCCCAGCAGGAACCAAGGCAGCCAGCCGCGCGAGAACATGATGACAATAATGATGATGAAAATGATCAAAGGCAGGGGAAAGCCGCCTTTGCGATTGCCGCCGGTGTCCGCTGCCTGTTGGGCTTCCTGTGCTTTCTGGATGGCGACCTGACGATCCTGCGCCAGTTGGGCAATTATCTGGTCGGTGCCGGCCACGATGCCGGCTGAATAGTCGCCGGCCTTGAACTGCGGCAGGATGGCGCGCTGGATGATGAGGGACGACATGGCGTCGGTCATGACCGGCTCAAGGCCGTAGCCGACCTCGATGCGGACCTTGCGCTCATTGGGCGCCACGATCAGCAGGATGCCGTTGTCCTTGTAGGTCTGGCCATTTGAGGCCGCCGGGCCGCCGGCCTTCTGGCCGATGCCCCAGTGACGGCCGAGCTGATAGCCGTAGTCGGCGACATCGTAGCCTTGCAGGTCCGGTACGGTGACGATGACCACCTGATCGGTGGTGGCGTCTTCCAGACCCTTGAGCTTGAGCGTCAGATCGGCCTTGGTGGCGTCGGACAGCAGGTGCGCGTCATCAACGACGCGCTGGTTATTCAGGTCGGGATATGTGGGTTCGGCAAAGGCCGAGGTGCCAAACAGCGCAAGCGTAAGCGCAATAAAGGCCACCCAGAAGGGTTTGAAAAAGCGGTTCATTCTGGATGGCCTTACTGGTTGCTAGCTTAGTTCGAGGCCGGAGCGGGTGCGGCGGCCGGAGCAGCGGCAGGTGCGTCGAAGCTAACCACAGGCGCGGTTTCAGCACCGGCCTGAGCAGTGAAAAGTTCCATCGGCTTGCTGCTGGAATACATGGTCTTCGCCCAGATAACGCTCGGGAAGGTGCGCAGCGACAGGTTATATTGCGTGGCCGCAGCGTTATAATCGCGGCGCGCCACGGTGATGCGGTTGTTCACGCCCTCGATCTGGCTTTGCAGGGTCAGGAAGTTCTCGTTTGCCTTCAGGTTGGGATAGGCTTCCTGAATGACCATCAGGCGGCCGAGCGCCGAGGACAGGCCGTCTTGTGATTGCTGGAATTGCTTGAATTTCGCCGGGTCATTGATCGTGGAGGCATCGACATTGACCGAAGTGGCCTTGGCGCGCGCCTCGACCACGGCGGTCAGGGTGCCGCTTTCGTGGGCGGCCGCGCCCTTGACGGTGGCGACGAGGTTAGGGATCAGATCGGCGCGGTTCTGATAGGCGTTCTGGACATCGGCCCAGGACTGCTTCGCCTGCTCTTCCCTGGTGGGGATGTTGTTGACGCCGCAGCCAACGAGGCTAAGCACCAGACCGGCGACAGCGACAAGACCGAGAATACGCGTGAATTTCATGAAAGGCGCTCCTTTGTTGCCCGATGCGCGGAGAACGCCGATACGCGCCCCCTACGCCGTCTTTATTTAAGCCTTCTTAGCCCAATTTAAAGAGGGACAAAAGAGGCGGTTTCGAATCCGCCGTGCTTCCGATTGCAGAGTTGTGAAGACAGGCGCTGAAATCTCGGTTATCGTTATCCGGTTACCGAGGGGGATATCATGAAATCTGCAATCTTATCCGTGGCCTGCGGCTTGCTGGCGTTTACGGTTTGTCCAGCCTGTGCGGTTTCCGCCGAAGCGACCACGGCCAGCGCCAGTCAGGCTGATGCGAAGATCGCTGACCTGACCAAAAAGGCCGAAGCGGGGGATATCCGCGCCATGGCTGATCTTGGCAAGGCCTATTATGACGGCGATGACGTTGAGTCTGATTACGGCCTGGCTTTTAAATGGCTGGATAAGGCGGCTGCCGCGGGCGATGCTCAGGCTGAGGTCGATCTGGGCGATCTCTATATTTCAGGCAGTGGCGTACCCAAGGACGCGGACATGGCGCTTAAACTGTACCGGCAGTCGGCTGCGCAGAACAGTGCCGCCGGTCAGTATAGTGTCGGCTGGATGTATGAGCACGGCGAGGGCATCGTCAAGGACGAGACCGAAGCGGCCCGATGGTACAAACTCTCCGCCGATCAGAATTTCATCTTCGCGATCAATCGTCTGGCGGATCTTTATTACGACGGACGTGGCGTTAAGCAGGATTACCCCGCTGCGGCGACCTTGTTCCGCAAGTCCGCCGATCTCGGTAGTGGCTACGCTTATAACGCCCTGGGAGGTATGTTCGACAACGGGCGGGGTGTGATGAAAGATCCGGTTCAGGCCTTGGAAAACTTCAGGAAAGCGGCTGCATTGAACGATTGCGGCGGACTTTACACATTGGGACATGTCTATGAAATGGGACTTGACGGACAGGCGAAGGATTTGTCTCAGGCGCGCCAATGGTATCAAAAAGCGGCCGACCAAACTTGCGAATACGGTCAACTGGCGATCGGTCGCTTTTATGACGAAGGCATCGGCATGGCGGTCGATGAGGGAGAGGCGTTCAAGTATTTTGCTCTGGCTGCCATGCAAGGTAGTGATATCGGACAGATGAGATTGGGCGACAGTTATTTCTACGGTTATTTCCTGCCGCGCGATTATGATCAGGCTTTCAAGTGGTATCGAAAGTCAGCAGATCAGGCCTATGCGCCGGGGCAATACAAGATCGGCTACATGTATGTGAAGGGCTACAGCGTCAAGGCGGACTATGCCGAGGCGTTGAAATGGCTCAAATTGTCAGCCGCGCAGGGCTACGACGATGCCGAATACCAATTGGGCGCCATGTATGAAAACGCCATGGGGGTACCGCAGGATCGCAAGACAGCCCTGATGTGGTACCTGCTTGCGGCGGCGCAGGATCATGACGATGCCAAAAAGGCCGTCGAAACGCTTAAGAAGCAGATGTCCGGCTTCGATGTTCATGCGAGCCAATCGATGGCGGATGACTTCAAGCCTGTAAGTGACTGATCAGCATAAAAAATGGCCTCCGGTTCTCACCGGAGGCCATTCAGTTTCAAAGACGTTTGTTTTAGAACTTGGTGTCGAGCGTCAGCATGCTGGTCATCGGCTCGCCCGTATAGTAGTAATTGCCGCTATCATAGAAGGCATTGCCCGAATAGATTTGGCTCTTGTACTTCACGTCGAACAGGTTCTTGACGTTCAGGCGCAGGGAAGCTTCCTTGAGGGGGCCCACCTTGCCCAGCTTGTACTGAACATCGGCATTCCAGAGCGTGTAGGCCGGAGCAAAGTCGCCGTTTGCCAGCGAAGCGTAACGCAGGCCGGTATACTTGCCGTTCAGGCCGAACTGCCAGTCACCGATGTTGTAGTCGGCGTTGAAGGCGTACATCAGGCGCGGCACCTTACCCAGTTGCTGCCCCTTGGTACAGTCATAGGCGTTCCCGGTAGCGATCGGGCACGTATCCGGGCCAGCCTTAAACTGATAATCGTTCAGCATTTCGGTATGCGTATAGGAAGCCGACGCATACAGATTCAGGCCCTTCATCGGGCGGACACCGATTTCGGCATTGGCGCCGGTCATGCGTGCATTACCGACATCCGTAGCGATCGACAGGAGAGTGTCCGGATCAAAACCGGTTTCGATGCGGTGCTGGAATTCGCTCTTCCACACCGAAGCCGAGGCACTCACGATCGGCGACGAATAGCGGTAGCCGAGGTCGATGGTCTGCGACAGTTCCGGATGAAGTTCCGGAATGCGGCTGTCGTACAACGAGTCAGTACGCGGCGCCGAGATCATTTCCGAATAGCTGGCAAAGAGTGTCTGATGGTCGGCGACCTTGTAGCTGACGCCGACATTCGGCAGGACCTTACTATAATCGGTCTTGAAAGCGACCGGCCCTTGATAGGAAGGCGTGCCGTCCGCGTTCGGCTTAAGAGCGCTGCCCCCGGCCGCAACAGCCTTGCCTGGATCAACATCCGTGCAGTAAGCATTGCCAGCCTGCTGATAGCAGTAGTTATCCAGATCGCGTTTGAAGTCAGGCATACGCAGGCCCGCATCGATCTTCAGCTTACTGTCGAAGAAAACGCCGCCATAGCTAAGAGCCAGTTGGTTCAATTCTGCATAGGACTGACGGTTACGCTTTTGCACTTGCTTGCCGTCCGAACCGATCAGGGCATAGTCGTCAGCAAGACCAAACGGATTTGGAATGTGGATGCCATCACTGTCCAGCAAGGTCATTGGGCCAGTCTGACGGTGGTTGCCGCGATCATAGGTATAGGCGAGGCGCAGCGTATTGTGGTCGTTGAGGTACCAGATCAGCGAGGTGTTGAGCGTATAGCGCAGGGTGCGCGTCAGGCTCGGATTGAAGATGGCATAATCCTGATTCGGGGTGCCCCAGTTCGTGCCCGTCTGTAGGGTACCGTCATGATTGGCATCGACGCCTATCAGTTGGCTATAGACCTGATAGCCCGTGGCCGAGTAATAGACGCGGCCGTTCTTTTCATCCAGGAAGTTTACCTGCGTACCGCCGTCAGCCAGCGTATACTGGAAGCTCGGGTCGACCGTCAGGATCAGGTTGTCCTTCAGGTGGAACTTCGACTGCATACGGATGTTGCCGTTATTGGTCGGGTTGATTTTCCACAGATAGAAGCCGGTATTGCCTGCACCGATCGCCGTTCCCAGGTTCGGATTGAGGATGCCGGTAAAATTCCCTTCATAGTTGTTGACAAAGTCCGCCTGGTTCACATCGCCATAGGCGTTGTTGCGGCTGTGGTTATAGGTAAAGTACAGCGAGACGAAGTCGCCGTTGTTGAGCGGCTGATAGAGACCGCCGTTCCATTGTTGTCTCTTTACCTTGCCTTCGCCTCTCCACTGGTCCGAGTGCAGGTTCGAATAGGTCAGGAAGGCGCTCGTGCCCCATGGGCCGAACTTGCCGGTATCGACGCGCAAGAATTCACGACTGAAGGCATAATCGCCAACGGTTTCCTTGGCTTCGACACCGAAGGTATCAGCCGGCTTTTTTGTTGCGAAGTTGATCGTGCCACCACCGGCCGCCGCTGTCGGGCTGTCGACATCGGTGCTGCCGAGGTTGACGTCGATATGCGAATAGAGTTCGCTGTCGATATTCATGGTCGGGTAGATAGCGTAGTTGCCGGTGTCGTTCAGCGGCAGACCGTCCAGGATCATGGCGATACGTGCAGCATCGAAGCCGCGCAGGGTGATGTCAAAGCCGACCGAGCCCGTGGCGTCCTGATCGGTAAAGTTGACGCCCGGCAGGAGGTTGATGGCGTCCAGCGGCGAGCCGGGGGCCTGAGTGTCGATGTAGTCAGAGGTGATCGAAGAACGCGCCTTCGTGACCGTCTGCTCGACACCGAGGCCGCCGGCCGACTTCTTCTTGGCACCCTTAACGATAACCGTCGTTTCCAGTTCCTGCGTCGCGGTGGATTGCGCCGCCGCCATGCCAGCCATAAACAGGCTGCTGAGTGTCGTCACAGCCACACCGGCCATGATCATAGATTTGGTAAATTTCATTGGAGTAAGCCCCATCCGATTAAGCACAAAGCAAGCCCGGTTTCGAGGCGCAGTTATCCTGCGGACAAAACGGGTGTTCTCCGTCTTATCCTTTGTATCGAAACAGATTTTGCTGGGAATTGCCTTACCGGCCTTTGTGTCACTTTTCTTACAAATCAAAAGAAGCTTTTGTGACAAGCTTTGCATTCGGAAGCTGTGACGCACGGAAGACACATACGGTGTTCACCGAACGTTATTATATTAAGGTTGACGTAACGCGAATACCAAAAACAGGGCCGCGATTATCTCTTTGATTGTAAATTGTAACAATTTTGAAATACAACCGAATGCTTTGTTGTCAGCGGTATCAGCGGTTTTTGAGCTTTTCCGTCTCGGTCTTGAGCACATCTATGGTCTGGGTGAGGTAGCGGTCGATGATTACCAGCTGTTGGGGAGTGTACTGGCCGGACATATCTGTCATGGCGGCGGCCAGTGAGCCATAGATCGGTCCAAGCTGTGCCGCGATCTTATCTGTTTGCCGGATGCGGATCAGCAGGCTGCGGCGATCGTTCGGGTTGGGTTCCCGACTGGCATATCCGGCCTTTTCCAGTCGATCGACAATACCGGTGATCGCTCCGGTGGTCAGGCCGGTGGCCTGCGCCAGTTGGCCGGGTGTCGCCAGTTTTAAATCGTTCAACACGCCCAGGCAACGGCTTTCCGCCGCGCTCATGCCAAGCCGGCGCGCCACGGTCTCGTGGAAGGTAATGATGGCGGTCGCCATTTCGCGACCCAGGTTGCGGCTTGTATTTATTTTAGACATAAGATATTTATATATGAGACATTTTTAAATGGAAAGACAAAAGCATGTCCGAAGCAGCAAAAAAATCGTGGTTCTACAGGATATTGCCTGCGCTGACCCTGATGCTGATGGCTCCGCTGATCACAGAAGTTCTGCCGGGGGCGACACGCGTGTCGTCAGCCTTCGTTTTTCCGATCGAAATGCTGATCTGGGGTTCGGGCGCCGTATTCGCGCGTTACTTCGTGCGGCGATTTCGTCTGGGCTGGTTCAATCTGGTGCTGTTGGCTGTGGCGCTGTCCATGGCCGAGGAATTGCTGATCCAGCAAACCTCATTCGCGTCTCTGGTCGTCAAGCTGAAAGGCGTTGAGTACGCCTGCGCGTTCGGTTTCAACTATGTCTACTTTATATGGGCGGTCCTGTACGAGGCGATCTTTGTCGTCCTGGTGCCGGTGGCGTTATGCGAAATGATCTTTCCTAAACGGCGGGAGGGGAGCTGGCTCAATATCGGGGGGATGATCCCGCTGCTGCTGCTTTTTCTGCCGGCCTGCTATGCCGCATGGTACGGCTGGAATATGTCGGCGCGACCAATGGTCTTCCACCTGCCGCCCTATGTCCTGCCAATAAAGCTGGCGGTGATCTCAGCCATAGCGCTGGCGGTTGTCCTGCTGCTGGCTCTGGGACCTGCGCGTCGGGTTCTGGCGATGTCCGCCAAACCGCTGGCGCCGCCGCACCCTGTGGTCGTGGGATTGCTGGGCGTGCTGACGAGTGCGCTGATTTTTGCATTGCTCACGCTTTCGATGGGTATAGCGCCGCAGGTGCCCCCAGCCGTGCCCGTGGCGGCAGGCGTGGTGCTGGCTGCCTTGATGCTGGTCTTCGTGCCGCGCTGGCTGGCCGCGCCGCAATGGCAGTCCACGCATCTGATCGCCATGACCTACAGCATGGTCTGGGGCAATTGCGCGCTGATGTTCCTCGCTTTCCAGGACGGTGGCATCGATTTTTATGGCAAGGTCGTACTCGATGCGCTGGGCGGACTGCTGATGATCTGGCTGGCAGTTCACGCTTTACGCAAAAGCGTATAGTCTGGCCGGTATGATCCGCCGCCTGAAACACGCCCTGCTGACATGGCCCGACAGACAGGGCCCGACAGACAGGGCTGGAGAGAATGCCTGCTGATCGGTGCCGTAAGCCTGATATTGATCGGCCTGCTGGCAGGGTTCGGCGGTTTGCTGACCTGGCAGCCACGCACCGAGGGATGGCTGTTGCGCTTTGCCAGTGTCATGGGCGTGCCGGCCTTCACTGAGGAGCTGGTCTTCCGCGGGCTGTTGGTACCCGACAGGGATGAAACGCACCGGCCGATCCGCTGGATCGGTCTGGCAGTCGTTATCTTTACCGGCTGGCATGTTTTCGAGGCACTGGTCCTGCTGCCTGGCGCGCGGCTATTCCTCCAGCCGGTGTTCCTGCTCTGCGCTGGAACGCTTGGACTGGGGTGCGCCCTGATACGTTACCGCAGTGGGTCGCTGTGGCCCGCCGTCATCCTGCATGGCCTGATGGTCTGGACATGGCAGGTCTTTTTCGGCGGGCCCGATATCGGCCAGCTACTGCGTTAGGCCGCGCACATCTGGGCCAGGTTTTGAGATTGCGGCATATGTTTGTGCATGACGTAATCGGTCAGGTCGCCCAAATCGGACGGAATTTCGCGGGCGATCTTGAAGCCGCTGCGCAGGCAGAAATTGACCGCCTGGTCATGATCCTTGTGGATGCACATGACGACATCCTGAGCCGGGGCGAAATAGTCCTGCGCGGCATGGATCAGCGCCTTGCCGAGACCGAAGCCACGGAAGTCAGCCAATACGCACAGCTTGGTGATCCAGATACGGGTGCCTTCGAGATGCGCCGAGCAGAAACCGACATCGACACGTCCAACACGTATGACGAAATAGACATGCCCGCGCTGCATAATGTCGTCTTCCAGTTTGTCGAGATCAAAGGTCTGGCTGACAAGGGAATCAATCTGGTCGGGCGGAACGCTGGCGCGGTAGGATTTCGGCCAGATCTGCATGGCGAGATCGCGCACGATATCGAGTTCGGAAGCGGTGATAGGGCGGGTTTGCGGCATCAGGGTCATGGCGTGGCTCCATGGCTTCAGGTGAGAGGGTAAGGCACGTCCTCAGATCGGCTTTAGCGGGCTCTACAATTTGCGCAGAAAGGGCGGCAGAATTAGGACGAATATTTTTTCGTCTCTGTTTTTAACAAAACGTTAGGGGAGGTTAACACAGAAGGTCCGCGCGGTTAAGTTGCTAAATGAGTGGTAACAGGCTTGTTATATGCTGTGAATTCGCGCAATGCGAGTATAGCTAATAAGGGGTAAAGATGAGCGAATGCCGAACGTTGTCATTCATCGGATTTACAGCGCTCTTTGCATAACATAGTCGGTAAAGGCATAGGGCCCCATCTGTACGGGAACCTCCGCCTCTACCTGAAAACCTGAGCGCAGGTAATAATTTATCGCCGGCGTATTGTCCTTGTTGACATAAAGCGCCAGTTCTTCCGCGGTAAAATGCCCAAGTGCCGCCTCGATCAGTTCTTTGCCAAGGCCAAGACCGCGAAACTCATCACGAACATACAGCTTCTTCAACCACAGGCGGCCGCCTTCGGTATAGGCCGAAGCATAGCCGACATCGATGCCGTTAACGCGTGCGATCCAGAAGGCGTGGCCTTCTTCAAGCATTTCGCGTTCGAGATTGTCGGTGGCGTAGAGGACGGCAAGCATGGCATCGACCCGATCCGGACCAATAATGTTGCGGTAACATTTGGGCCAGATGATCAGGGCCAGTTCGCGGACAATTTCCAGCTCGTCAACGTCGATACGACGTATCCGGACGGTTCGGGCCATAGTTTCCCCACTAATCAAAGGCATTTCCAGCCCTTTAGATAGAGACTATGTTGCACAATTCCAGAAACGCCAAGAAAAATAATACTGTAATCAAACAGTCTATTTCGTGGTTTTCAGCCCGACCACACGGCCAGGCATGCCGGCCGCGTCGAGATAGGTCTCTTCGCCGACGCTCTGGCTTTCCAGAACGGTGACAAAGCCGTTGGCGGCGGGAGCGGAGCGGGTGACATGCGGTGTGCTGTCGGTTGTGCCCGGACCCTTAATCAATGCTTCGCCGATGGCGCGGCCTTTGAGGGCGCCGTTGGACGGCAGGTCGAAGCCGAGGATATGCGCCAGGGTAGGGGTGATGTCGGCATTGGAGACCGGCGCCATGTCGGCATAGCCGGCTTTGAAGTCCGGACCGATGGCGGCCATGAAGTTACGCGTATTGGCACGGGTGAAACCGCCGTGATTGCCCTGGCCCTGTTGCAGGTTGGTATCGGTGACCATCACCGAGCACAGTTCCGGCTGAACCCATTTCTTCAGGCATGAAGGCAGGGCGTAGTCGGAGAAGCTGACATAGATGGCCGGACGGGGCGTCAGGGCCGAGCCATGCAGGCCAACGGCGCTCATGGCTAAGGTGCCGGGGATCGACCCCAGGGCGTCATCGACGAACACGGCGGCCACATAGTCCTGCTTTGTCAGGGCAGCGACAATCTTCGGCGCCAGCTCTTTCGCCTTGGCGGGATCGAGATAGAGCAGGTCCGAACCGCCGGATTCAGCGATCATGATATCGGGGTGGGCCGGATCGGCGCCGATCGAGGCGCTGTTTGTCGGGTGGTCGCCATGGGCGACATTGACCGGCGCGTTATAGGCATCGAAAAGCGGCATATTCAGGTCGCGGGACAGATCCAGAGCCAGGAAACCTTCCGGCAGGAAGCCCTTCACCGTGTCGTTCGGGTAAGACTGCTTCGCCGCCCATGAGGTTTGCGATTGCCGGCTGATGGTCGAGAAACCATGGTCGGCGGTGACGAAGATATCGGTATTGTCGTAGACGCCCAGTTCCTTGAGCTTGTCGATCAGGGCTTGCAGGTTATCGGAGGCATTGCGCACGGCGGCCAGTGAGGTCGGGCCATTGATGCCGGGCGACAGGGTATTCAGGCTGTCGCCATTATTGTGCTGGGTGCCGTCCGGATCGCGCGACCAGTAAACTAGCGCGAACGGTTGGCCGCTGGCGGCGAAACGTGGCAGGATGACCTTGGTGGTCACATCGGTGAACCACTGCTGCTGGTAGATATTGGCCACCATCACGCCCGGCAGGTTATAGGCGCCGGCGGACTGGTTGAGGCCGCGATCGCGCGCTTCGGTCTCCAGTCCGGCGTCTTTTATAGCTTGCATGACCTCGGGCGCGATCGGAATAGCATGGCCCTTTTCCCAGCGGGTACCCGTCGAGTCATCGATAAAGATCGTGCTGTCGCCGTTCACGGCGGTGATGTCCTGGATCAGGACCGGGCCTTCCTTGCCGATGGCGGCGGTCTGATAATGGTTTTGCCGCGCCAGAGCCAGCAGGCTCATCTCATTGAAATAGTTATTGCCGTAAAGCCCGTTGGTCTCTTTCAGGATCGGATCGTTTTCCATGAAGTGAACGGTACCGGGTTCATATTTCAGCGGCGGCAGAACGATGGCGTTCGACCATTCGCCGGTGTCGCCGATACCGTGGCCGGTGGCGATCGCCGAGGCATTGGCAGTGGTGACGGTGGGGTAGACCGAGTGCGAATTGCGGAAGTCGACGCCCTTTTTCTGGATGTCGGCGAAGGTCGGGGCGGTGTCATGATTCACGATGCCATAGCGCAGGCCGTCGGCGACGAAGATGATGACATTGCGGGGCTTTTCGGCGGCGTGTACGGCGCTGGTCAGGGCCATGAGGCTGACCGCAGCCATGCAGAGTTGGCGAACGATACGACGAGATACAATTGTCATGGCAAGCTCCTCAAAATACACACGCGCGTCATTACGGTGCGAACCGTGACACTTTGATGTAGGAAGCGGCGCCGGGAACAAAAAAAGACGTCCGGGCGGGGGGCGCTCCCGGACGTCTGGTGGCGCCGCCACAGGGGAAGCGGCGCCGAATTAAACAGATACGCCGGGCTGCGGATTTTGGATCATTTATGTGAAAAAAAAGCCGCCGGAGCGGGAGAAAGGCTCCGGCGGCTTCGCTTTCGCCAGCCGTAATCAGGCGGCGAAATTGAGATCGAGCGCCTCGGCCACAGCCTGATAAGTGATCTGACCGCCGGCAACATTGAGGCCAGCTCTGAGGTGTGGATCGGCGGCGAGCGCGGCCGAAACGCCCATCTGCGCCATTTTGACGACGAAGGGCAAGGTGGCGTTATTCAGCGCCAGGGTCGAGGTGCGCGCCACGGCACCCGGCATGTTGGCGACGCAGTAATGAACGATGCCATCAACGATAAAGATCGGGTCCTGATGCGTGGTCGGGTGGGATGTCTCGAAGCAGCCGCCCTGGTCGATGGCGATATCGACCAGCACCGCGCCGGGTTTCATGGTCTTCAATTGCTCACGTGACACGAGCTTTGGTGCGGCGGCACCGGGGATCAGCACAGCGCCGATAACCAAATCCGCTTCTTTCAGCGCCTCGGCCAACGCCGCCTTGGAGGAATAGGCCGTTTTGACCCGGCCGTGGAACATCTGATCGATCTCGATCAGCCTGTGGGCGTTGACATCGAAGATGGTCACATCGGCGGACAGACCCACCGCCATCTGGGCCGCGTTGACGCCGGAAACCCCGCCGCCGATGATCACCACCTTGCCGGGCGCCACACCGGGCACGCCGCCCAGCAGCACACCGCGACCGCCGAAGGCCTTGTGCAGGTAGGTGGCGCCGACATGGACGGATATCCGCCCGGCCACTTCGGACATCGGTCGCAACAACGGCAGGCCGCCTTCCTTTTCCGTAACGGTTTCATAAGCAATGCAGGTGGCGCCGGAAGCCATCAGGGCCTCGGCTTGCGGCTTGTCGGCGGCGAGATGCAGATAAGTAAAAAGCGCCTGATCGGGTTTCAGGCGCTTGCATTCATTCAGCTGAGGTTCCTTGACCTTGACGGTCAAGTCGGCGACGTCAAACGCCTCCTCGGCGGTCATGACGATCTTCGCACCGGCGGCGCTGTAGTCTTCGTCGGAAAAGCCGATACCGGCGCCGGCCTGGCTTTCGACAAAGACCTCATGACCGAGATGGGTCAATTCGGCGACGGAGTGGGGCACAAGACCGACGCGGTATTCGTGGTTCTTGATCTCCTTGGGCACACTGATCTTCATCGTCTCGCTCCATTTATAGTTTCAAATAATATGATCCTGTTGTGATGGCATTTTCTCGAATTTTGTCGCTTGATCTGGCAAGTCGGTGGAGATATTCTCAAAACCATGGCCAATAGCGACAAATTTTCCGATCTTGATTCGTTCGACCGCGAACTGATCAAGGTCCTGCGCACCGATGCCCGCGCCACGTCCGCCGATCTCGGCGCGGCGGTGGGGCTTTCTCCTTCCGCCGCGCATCGCCGGGTGAAAATACTTGAGCAGAAGGGCGTCATCACCGGCTATCGCGCCGTGATCGCCGAAAATGTTCAGGGCAAGCAGGGCACGGTGTTTGTGCATGTAACCCTGACCGATCAGCGTCGCGAAACCTTCGAGAAATTCGAGAAGGCCGCACTGGCCTGCGCCGCCATCGAGGAATGCCACCTGATGTCGGGCGAGGCGGATTACCTGCTGAAGATCGTCCTGCGTGAAAGCCTCAGCTATGAGGATGTCCACCGTGATGTGCTGTCGATCATGCCGGGGGTCTCCAAGCTGGCATCCAGCTTCTCGATCCGCACCGTCAAGATGGGTTAATTCGACGTATCGTCGTCGCTGATCGCCTTGACCACGTCGGCGCGATCCTCCGGCGGCAGTTTGTCGGCGGCATTGAGCAGCATATCCTGCGCCACGATCTGCGCCTGATTGTTCTTTTCGCGCAGGGCGGCGAAACGCTTCTGCGCTTCGGCGCGGTTATAATGCGGACCGGCGATATAGTGCTTGAGGTCGCGTCGCGCCTTGCGAACCTCTGTCAGGCGGGCACGCAGCACCGGCCGGGCATCGGCCAGGCTGGCCTTTACCGCCGCCTGGGTTGGCGCCGGCATCTGTGCGATATGCGCTTCGCTAAGGGCGATCGGCGTGGTGTCATGTTGAGCCATCCGCGTTTTGATATACAGACCGGCCAGTATGGCGCCCTGAAGGACATTAAGTCCCAGCAGAACCGCGATGACAGCGCCCGTTTTCCAGTTGGGCTTCATCCTAACCTCCCATTCCGGCCATCAGGGCGACGCCGGCAATATCCAGTGTCTCGCCGGCCGCGATGCCGATGCCGAGGCCCAGCGCCACGCAACCCGCCAGGGCCGCCAGCTTGTAGCCGATAGCGTATTGCCATTCGGTCAGGGCACGCAGGGCGTTGTCACCGAAAGTTTGTCGCCACGGTTTAATCTGCGGATGGCGCAGAGCCTGGTCGATCAGGCGCGTGTGCATATCGGACGGAGGGGGGGCGATGTCCCACTGTTGCAGGCGCGACTTCAAATCGGTGTCAATCTGGTCGGTCATGGGGTCACTTCTGACTTTAGGCTCTGCCTGAGACCCTTCTTTCCGCGGAACAGAAGAGCCTCCAGGGCGCTGGTGGTGATATTCATGATGCGGGCCGCGTCGGCTTGCGAAAACTCCTCGTAATAGACAAGGGTGATCGCCATCTGCTGCGTCGGGGGCAGGGCGGCTATAGCCTGCCGGATACGGCGGGATTCATCCGCCTTCATTTGCAGGTCTTCGCCCGTAGGCGCGCTATCGCTCAGGCGTTCGCTGTGATCATCAAGATTTTCAGCAGGCGGTTTCCGCCGTCTCAGCCGGTCGAGCGCGGCATTGGAGACGATGCGATAGAACCAGGTGCCGAAGGCGCTGCGCGACGGATCGAAACTGGCGGCTTTCTGCCAGACCCTGGAGGCGGCTTCCTGCGCCACTTCCTCGGCATCTTCGCGGTTATACAGAAGACGAAAAGCAATAGTGTAGGCACGACCGAGGTGACGGCCCGCCAGTTGCCGGAAGGCGGCAGAATCGCCGCGCGTTACCTGCATCATCAGTTGTTCGTCTGTCAGGAGGCTCGTCATCGATATTGTAAACGGCCCGCCCTCGGTCACATCCAGGAAATATCTCACTGATCTACGCCTGTCTCACCGCCCGATCAAGTCACCGCCGCCATTATGGCCGGGCGAACCGATTGCCTGTCAGGTGATACGCCGTCCGGAAGCGAAAACCTGCGCACCGTCTCAAAAACAAAGAAAAGCCTCCGGGATCGCCTGGTCCCGGAGGCTTTTTCTGTGCGCCGCTCGAACCTGGCGCAGTCAGAAGTCTTATGCTGAATGACCCCATGAGGCGAGGGCCGGAGATTTAATCAAGCTCTACTGGACTGTTTCCAAAACATCTTGTCGCTGAATGGTCTTGATGCGCTCGATTTCTTCCTTGAGCTTAAGCTTCTTTCTCTTGAGTTCCTTTAGGTATAGAGAGTCCACGGAGGGGCTTCGT